>Ga0335397_10001923_pt1 | contig 28254 bp, 24 predicted proteins | sample MAT04_FD_205740 | JGI IMG/M metagenome (GOLD analysis project Ga0335397, IMG submission 205740) | Freshwater microbial communities from Lake Fryxell liftoff mats and glacier meltwater in Antarctica - MAT-04 (spades assembly) (version 2) ... | reverse complement strand
GCCGCGTGCCTTTGCAACTCGATGATGTCGACCTGATTGTCAGCAGCACGCACAAATGGATCCTGGCCAGTCACGGCGGCGGCTTGGTCGGCATCCCGGCGAAAAGTGCGGAGCGCTGGGTCGTGCCAGCGGGGGGCTGGTTTCATCTGCAAGACCCGTTCGGTGCCCAGCGATTTGACATCGCCAAAACCAAACCCGGCGCGGCGGGCTTCGGCGTCGGCATGCCGAACTACCCGGCGATCTATCCGATTCGGGCAGCTTTGGATCACCTTCAATCGGTCGGTGTTCCCGCGATTCACGCCGCAGCCCAACCGCTGACGGAGTACTGTCTGGCGGAGATCGCCAAATTGCCGGTCGACTTACTCACCCCACGCGAACCGGGCTCGCTGGCCGGAATCATCGCCTTCCGCCACCCGCAAGCCGACCGCATTCATCAGCACCTGCATGCGAAAAACATCCATGTGATGGCCCACGCCGGACGACTGCGGATTGCGATTCACGGATACAACACACAGGCTGATATCGAGATGTTGTTGCAGGAATTGAAGGCGGCACTCACAAACTAAACTTCATCGACACTCCTTAAAAGGCTCGCCCACGATGCAAGCACATCAATCCATCAGCCGCCGAGTGTGGCTCCAACAATCCGCCGTGGGAATGACCGCCGCGCTCGCGATGAAGCCCACCTCGTTGTTGCGGGGTGACGAGAAGGCCGCGGACCTTCAGGCCGGCAAACTGATTGTCCGGCAAGAAAAACCTTTCAACGCAGAACCGCCGTTGCCCGCCCTGCTCGATCACTGGTTGACGGACAACGAAACGTTTTTCCATCGCAGTCATGGCAGCGTCCCCGCCGTGGATGTGGAGAATTACCGTCTCACCGTCGAAGGGCTGGTGGATCGGCCATTGTCGCTGTCGCTCGCCGAACTGAAAAGCATGTTTCCGACCGTGACGGCCACGGCGACAATCACCTGTGCCGGCAACCGCCGACGCGAGTTCCCACCCGAGAAGAAAATCGGCGGCGTTCAATGGGACGCGGGAGCGATCGGCAACGCGGAATGGGGCGGCGTCGCGCTCGCGGAAGTCCTGAAGCATGCCGGGGTGAAACCGGAGGCCAAACACGTCTGGTTCGATGGATTGGATGAGATCACCGAGAAGGACCACACATTCTCATTTGGTGCATCGATCCCGCTGGAGAAAGCACTTTCGGCCTCGCGATTCACCCCCGGCGCATTGCTCGCCCACACCATGAATCGACAACCGCTGCCGAAGGACCACGGGGCACCGCTGCGTGGCATTGTGCCGGGATATATCGGCGCGCGCAGCGTGAAATGGCTCGGCAAGATCACTATCAGCGACCGGCCGAGTCCGAATCATTATGTGGCCGATGTCTACAAGCTGGTGACCAAGGGGACGCCGGAAGAAGTCGAGGCCACATCGCCGATTTACACGCACGCGTTGAACTCTGTGAGTTGCCGCTGGAAGCTCGACTCGACAAAAACCTGTCTGACTGTCTCCGGCTTTGCCTTGCCCTCAGGGCAGGTCGACGGCCTGATTCAACGTGTGGAATGTTCCCTCGATGATGGCCGGACCTGGACGACCGCACGCCTGATTTCCCCGCAGCGCGAATTCTGCTGGGCCTTCTGGGATGTCACGTTCCCGGCGAGTGCCGTCGGCAAATCGCTGCTGGTGAAGGCGACAGATAGTCACGGCGAAATTCAGCCGCGCGAGATGCCTTACAACCTCAAGGGTTACCAGTACAACGGCTGGCACCAAGTCTCGCTCAACGTCTGATCTTCGACATTTTTTTTGTTTGTTTTCAGGATTGAAGCGAAGATTATGCATATCTGGTTGGCTCGGCATGGCGACGCGGTGAATATCGAGGAATCCGGTTCCGAATTTGAACGTCGACTCAGTGAGCGTGGCCGGACGGAAATGACGCAAATTGGCCGTTGGCTGCAATCACGCGAACGCCATCCCGATCTGATTCTGCATAGCCCGCTGAAACGAGCCTGCGAAACCGCCGAGATTCTGCGGCAGGAACTGGATGCCGAGATTCCGATGCAGGTCGAACCACTGTTGGGCTTCGGCATGCGCTGCGAACAACTGCTGGCAAAACTCGCGCGACGAACCGAAGCCGTGATTCTCTGCGTCGGCCATCAACCCGATGTCGCCCGTTGCCTGCACGAAATGCTGGGCGGCGGTCAATTCGCCATCGCGCCCGGCACCATCGCCTGCATCGACTTCCCCCAGGTGATCCAACCCGGCGGCGGTCAACTTCGCTGGATGATCGATCCGGCTTGGTTCGAGTGAATCTAAACGGTGAACCGCAGATTTCGCAGATGGACGCAGATTTCAGACAACAATCGAGATTCGGATTTCCGTATTGCGATTCGTTGGCTTTTATCTGCGAGAATCTGCGTAATCTGCGGTTAAGTCTGCTTCACGTCATTGGAATGACTCGTTTCAGCAGCAGCGCCGGAATCACGAGGCAGGCGGTGGCCAGTGCGTATTGGCCGTTGCCGGTGTGCCAGTAGACCAGCGTCGCGCACAACATGACATACGACAGCAGCATGAGCGGAATCATCGGCTGGACATGGTCAGGAGTCGGATCGGCGATGGCGGTCGCGGCCCGCAGGCTGACATTCGCCGCGATCATGCCAAACATCAGGGGAACGATCATTCGATTGTCAGCATGCATGACATGCGTGGTCGTGAGCCAGGCCAAAAGCGCAATTCCGCCAAGCACGACCAGCATCGCCCCCACGAGTTGAAGCCGCGAACTGGTTTTCGCTTCCGTCCGCGCGAACCACGTCACGCCGACGATGTACGTTCCCAGACCTAACGCGCACCAGAATGGCGAACTGGCGACAAACTCGGACCATTGGAGTTGCGGGATATCGCTGGCACCGAGCAGCACATTCAGAAACCGGCAAAGGCCCATTCCAAACGGTCCCAGCGGCGTGCGTTTCAGGATCGAGTCATAAGCGAAAATCGCCGCGACGAGACAGCTAGCTAGGACCAGGCTCCATGTTCCGACCGTCTCCGCCGCGCCGACGCCGATCAGCATCAAGATCACGCCAAAGATCACCGCGGAATTTCGAGATACGCGGCCGGATGGAATTGGCCGGTTCGGACGTTCCTCCGTGTCCTGCTTCACGTCGAAGACATCATTAAATACCATCCCGGCGAGATACAGGCCACAGGATGCGACCAATAGCCACACAAACCGCGGCCAGTTCTCCGCATTGATCTCATGGTGCGTGAGCAGAAACCCAAGCACAATATCCGCCATCGCCGTGAACACGGTCGGCAGGCGGACAAGTTGCAGATAGGCGATCATGACAAAGTCTTTCAGAGCCGGACGCGTCAGCGACGGTCGCTGGAAACCGGTCGCTTACGCTCGCGGCTCTGATTCCGCGGCGACTTTCGCGGCCCATTGCTTCAGTTCCTGGAATTGATAGGCGAATGCCGGTTCGTCGCAGCCCATCGGGCTTTTGAAGAATGACGCCAGGTGCCGCATCACGCCCGCGCTCCCGCGCCGGGCTTCCCGTTCCGTCAAGCGAATCAGGTCAATCACCAGCGGTGCGGCAAGCAGCGAATCGCAGCCTTGCCAGGTGAATTGCAGCACCATCGGCGTGCCGAGGAAGCCCTGAAAATGGATGTGATCCCACGCCGTTTTCCAATCCCCCATCGATTCGATGTACTCTATCGAAACCAGCGTCTGCGGTTTATAGCCGAGGATTTCTGTGAGCAAATGATCCTTCGAGCGGACCTTGTTGGCCTTGTTGACGGGATCGTCGAGCACTTTGCCGTCGAGGTTGCCGAAGATGTTGTGGCCGACCCAGCTCATCACATGCAGATTGCGGGCGGCGAACATCGGGGCAAGGACGGCTTTCATCAGCGTTTCGCCCGTTTTGCCATCACGGCCGACATGCACCACCCCCTGCTCTTCCGCGTACTCCATCAACGCCGGGCAATCGGTCCCGACGGAAGGAGTGAAATTCACGAATGGACATTTCAGTTGCAGCGCGGCAATCGCATACAACGAACTCGCCGGTAGCGGTCCAGGACCAGCCTGATTGAGTTGCGCGGACATTTCGGCCCACGACCATTTCAACACATCGTCGCTGGGGGGCGGTTCTGTGGATGAGACATTGACGACAATCACGCGGTCGAGTTTTTCCCGCGTCTGGAAATCTTTGATGTCTTGCGCGAGCCGCGAAATAGCTTGCTTGGCCGATTCGTGCTGGAACTTGAGGGCCTGCGATCCCGCCAGCGATGTAATGGTATGCCCGACGTTGATCAGCGTGCCGGGGCGGACATTCTTGTCAAAAGCCGACAACTCGGCTTCCAACTGTCCGAGCAGATGGGGTTGGAAGACGTGCGATTTTTCGAGGAGTTGTTTCGCTTCGACCACAGCCGTGGTGTCGCGAATCTCGTGTCCGCCGAGCACAATTTCGTCCCATACCACCAGATCGAGCGCATCGAAGGGGGGGATGGTGGTGACGAGGGCCGTGTTGCTGGTCAGTCCGCGTTTCAAGGCCAGCAAACCGACGACGACCGTTGTCGCCACGCCGCCCCACGCCCCAATCAGCCACACTCCAATCTTCCGCTGCGCCATGATGGTCCTGCGTTCAAACTGCAAAAACTGCGGTCCCGCACCGATGCGAGCCTTGCATTTCAAATTGATCCTGCGAAACTTCACTGTAACACAGCCCACATCTTGCCGCGAGGGTCGCATTCCTCATCGGCAAGGCAATTTCCTCCTGTTTCGGAATCACTCCGAACTCTGAAAAGGCGTCCGTCAATATGCCTGGCACTGTGACTCTGCACCCGCTTCGTCTCGCTGGTTTCGCGGCCGTGCTGTTCGTCGGCGGTTTCGCCGTCCGCGCGAACTACTTCCCGGAAGAATCGAACTTCGCCAGCACCACGATCGATCTCGGCATGGTCGTCAGCGATATCGAGAAATCGGTCGCCTGGTACAAGAATGTGATCGGCTTCACGGAACTCGACGGCTTCGATGTCCCCCCCGCCTTCGCCACCGATGTCGGCCTGTCGAACAACCTCCCGTTTCATGTCCATGTGCTGACGCTCGGTGAAGGCGCTTCGCCGACGAAAGTGAAACTGATGCAGTTCAAATCGAACCCCGGCGCCCGGGTCGACAACAGCTTCATTCACTCATCGTACGGCGTCCGCTATTTAACCCTCTTCGTGAAGGACTTGAACAAGTCAATCGCACTGGCCGAACAGCACGGGGCCAAACCCATCGCCAAAGGCGTGCAACCGTTGCCGGCCGGGTTTCCGGAAGGGCTGGGCCTCGCTGTGCTACGCGACCCCGATGGCAACTGTGTCGAACTCGTCGGCCCGTGGAAGAAGTGATTCTCCCGAGCGGGGGGTGTCAACCCCCTGGATCCGCTTTCCATTTCATCCACGCACAATCAGGTGGCTAACGCCACCCGCTCGGGAAGTGATTCGATGCAGGATTTCGAGCAACTTGGCGTCTTCTACCTCGGCAAGCATTACGATCTCGACGCCAAAGCGCCTGACGAGTCGCTGCTGCTGTATGACTCCAAAGACCTGACCACCCACGCGGTCTGCGTCGGCATGACGGGCAGCGGCAAAACCGGGTTGTGCCTCGCGCTACTCGAAGAAGCCGCCATCGATGGCATCCCGGCGCTGATCATCGACCCGAAGGGTGACCTCGGCAACCTGCTACTGACATTCCCTGATTTGAAGCCGGATGATTTCCAGCCCTGGATCGACCCCGCCGACGCGGCCCGCAATGGCTGCTCGGTGGATGAGTATGCCACGAAAACGGCAGCCAAATGGAAAGATGGTCTCGCGCAGTGGGGCGAAGACGGCGAACGGATCGCCCGGTTCAAGAACTCGGCCGATATCGCCATTTACACGCCGGGCAGCAACGCGGGCCTCGGTTTGACTGTGCTGCGTTCGTTCAATGCCCCGGGGCCGGAACTGCTGGCCGATGCCGAGGCGCTCCGCGAGCGGGTGACGGCAGCCGCGTCAGGGTTATTGGCCTTACTCGGCGTCGATGCCGATCCGCTGCGCAGCCGCGAACACATCCTTTTATCGACGCTGTTCGATCGCGCCTGGCGGGATGGCAAAGACATCGATCTTGGCGAGTTGATCCGCAGCATCCAGTCGCCGCCATTCGACAAGCTCGGCGTCATGGATCTCGAAACGATCTTCCCCGCGAAAGATCGCACCGCGTTGGCGATGAGTCTCAACAACCTGCTCGCCTCGCCGGGATTCGCCGCGTGGATGCAGGGCGAACCGCTCGATATTCAGCGACTGCTATACACAGCGGAGGGCAAACCGCGACTGTCAATTTTGTCCATCGCCCATCTCACCGATGCCGAGCGAATGTTCTTCGTCACGATTCTCTTGAACGAAGTCATCGCCTGGATGCGCAAGCAGCCGGGAACATCGAGCCTGCGCGCGTTGCTGTATATGGATGAAGTCTTCGGCTACTTCCCGCCGACGGCGAACCCCCCGTCAAAAACGCCGATGCTGACACTGCTGAAACAAGCGCGGGCCTATGGCGTGGGATGTGTGCTGGCGACACAGAACCCGGTGGACCTCGATTACAAAGGCCTGTCCAACGCCGGGACATGGTTCCTCGGCCGGTTGCAGACCGAACGTGACAAACTGCGCGTCCTCGACGGTTTGGAAGGAGCATCAGCCGCGGCGGGAGCGAAATTCAACCGGGGTGAGATCGAACGCATTCTCTCCGGCCTGGGCAACCGTGTCTTCCTGATGAACAACGTCCACGATGATGAACCGGTCGTGTTTCAATCCCGCTGGGCGCTGTCATACCTGCGCGGCCCACTGACCAAAGATCAAATCGCGACATTGATGGGGGCTCGGAAAAAGGTTGCGAACCCGCAATCGCTTGCGGGTTCGCAACCCCTAGTAACGACGCTCGGCTCGACATCCGACGCCGCACGGCCCATGTTGCCACCCGATATCCCCGAAGTGTTCCTGCCCCGTCAGGGGGCGTTATTGGGGGATGCGAAGCTCCGTTACCGACCGGGACTGCTCGCGGCCGTGCGCATTCACTATGTCCAGAAAAGTGCGGGGGTTGATCACACCGAGGACCTGGCATTGATGGTCCCCGCCGTGGAAACTTTGTCGGCCATCATCTGGGATCAGGCCGAGAAACTCGATGATGGTGAACCGCAGTCGCAAGCCCAACCCGACAGCGACGCCGCGTTTGAATCACCACCGCCGGAACTCACACGCTCCAAAACATTCGCGGAACTGACGTCCGCGCTGAAAACACACATCTACCGCACCGTGCGGCTCGACATCTGGAAATGCCCGGAACTTAAGGAGTATTCGCAGCCCGGCGAATCCGAAGGCGACTTCCGCATCCGCCTGACGCATGGCGTCAAAGAGGAACGCGATCTCGCCGTTGAAAAACTGAAAGTCAAGTACGACCCAAAGCTTGCGACGGTAAACGAGCGATTACGCAAGGCAGAGCAGCGAAAAGAAAAACAAGAGTCTCAGGTACGCGGTCAATATTGGAAAGCCGCAGCCGCTGCACTGCCAATGCTTATTGACTTTATTCTTCAACGCCGAAAAACCACCAACTTTACGAACGTCGCCAGAACCGCCTCGAATGCAACAAAAATTGCCAACGAGCGTCAGGATGTTGCGCAAGCAAATGAGTCTGTAGAAGCTGTACAGGATCAGAAAAATAAATTGAACGAAGGTTTCACCACTGAAATTGCGAAAATACAAGAAGCATATGCCATAGACATTCTAAAGCTTGAGCAAGAGTCTGTAGTACCAAAGAAATCTGACATCACCATCATCAAGGTCGTTCTCGCGTGGACGCCATGGATCATACATGCAGACAATACAGCCGAAAAAGCGTATTGATGCTGCTTGAGCAGATGGTAACATCGCAATAGCTACCAGTAGTTCAATAATTCGCCGATGTATTGAAGGCATTCGTATGAAGGTTGAATGTCCAAATTGCAAAAAACCGTTTCGCTGTGATGATAATGCGGCAGGGAAGAATGGCAGATGTTCGGCGTGCAAAACAAAGTTTCGCATTAATGGCAACGATGAGCCGATTACGAACATTGAACAAACCACATCGATCGCGACCCTGCCAGCTAGAAATGATAATTATCAACGCGACGAACCTAGCTCTCCTGAACCGACACCAATTGAGGATTTTATTGAGCAAAGGCGCGATGTTTTATTCGAGGATGAACTAGTCGCCGTGTTTCCCGACGGCTCAATTGAAATCAAATGTCACACGAAGGCAGAAGGTAAGCTAGCTCTAAAAACTTTGCGTCTAATCAAGAAACAACTCTCTTTGCAACTGCGAGAGATCAATGCGGCGCTTCGGAATGTGAGACACGGCCACACCGATGCAACACGGCGCAGAACGCCGATGTTTCGTGGTGGCGGACAACTTGGCCAGATCATACGCACGATCCAAACGATATCGAGAGCCACAGACAGAGTATCGCTCGCGAATTCTGTGCAACCACTGCATGATTCAAAGCAGCGTATTGACAGCATTCTCACCAATATTCAAACGAATACGGTTCGATTGGAAGCCACACTTCTGCGGATGTAACTCGTTCGGTGCGGGTCTCCTGACGCCGCCGACTTCCTGACCGAAGGTCTCTTCGGCGATTGATCATCGACGTGAATCGTGCGGCGAAAGACATGAGACCTACGGTCGAGCGGGCGGCGGGGTCGTGAGACCCGCACCGAACAAGCCGAAAAAGAACAAACGCTTGCAAGTTCGCAGCCCCTCTTGACAGTCTGGCCGAATCCCCAGAGCATATGCTGAATGCGAATGTCCGTCTCATCTCACGGAGGATGCCATGCGACGCTTTCTGTTCGGGGCCGGTTGCTATCTCGCCGGGATCATGACGCTGCCGATGCTGATGTTCGGCATGAATCTCGTCGCCGCGCGGAGTGTCAGCCACGAGTCGACGACGTGGCAGGGAATCTCCCGGAGTCAGGCCCATCCCGCCAATTCCCCTTACCGTGACGCGCCGGGCCTGCCGTCGCCTCACAATTCACGCACACTGATCAGCACGCCTGCCTTCTGCCCGCAGGTTGGTGGACCGGGAATGTGCCGAAATGCCATGCCTACCGAGATTTTGACCGATTCATTCGCCCTCTCCGCAGATGCTTCGTCTGCCACAGCGGAAACGGAAACTGCGCTGCCCAATCCCCACGCGGTCGCACAAGCAGAACCCGCGCCGGAACGCGACCCATTTGGTCCGACCGTCGTCGTCACATCACCGGTCGCAGCGATTCTGACATTGCCGGTCGCACCGCATGCTGTCAACCGCCACCCCGCAAGACGAAGCCGCGGTTGCCAAAGTGGCGGAGCTTCGCGAGTCACTGAAAAAGATCATGGAGGAAAAAGCGGCGCTGCTCAGTGTCGAAGCGTTGCAGGTCGAAATCGAAATGCACCAGCGGCACGTCTCCGATTTGAAAGCACTCCAGGAACTGCTGAAACTGGAACAAAGTCTGAAAGAGTTAAGCGACAAATACCCAACCAGCGGCGCGGGACAGCGTGCCAAACAGATGCTGGACCTGCTGAATCAGAAACGGTCCAATCGGAATTTTGACTCTTTCGCTCCCGATCACAATGATATTCCGATCAAAGCCAAAGGCACCTGATTACTGATCGCTCGGGCTATGAATTCCAACCACAAGGGGCAGCGAACGCGCGCCCCAACCACCCAACCGCACGAGATCATTGCCATGAGATTTCATTTGGCTCTCATCCTCGCTTGCGGATTCGCCGTCCCCCTAACCGCTGCCGAAGAATTCGTTCCCCCCGAATACGCAATCGCGCGCACCACCGAACCGCCAACCATCGACGGCAAGCTCGATGACGCCGCCTGGAAACACGCCAAAGTGATCGACGAGTTCGTCTTCCCGTGGCACACCGCCGGCGAGAAAGAGCCTTCATCCGCGCGACTGCTATGGGACGACGACTGCCTCTACATCGGCCACGTTTGCACCGATCAGCACATCACGGCCCGACACACCGAGCGCGACGGGATGATCGCCAAAGACGACTGTTTTGAGATCATGCTGATGCCGAACCCGATAACGCCGGAGAAGTATTACAACCTCGAATGGAACGTGATCGGCGGCATCATCGACAATCACCGCCCCAACGGCCCCGATCAACCCCGCGCCGAAAAATGGGACGCCACCCGCTTGCGCTTCGCGGGCACTCACGTCGGCACTCTCAACGACGATACCGACATCGACAAAAGTTGGACCTGCGAAATTGCCATCCCCTGGAAAAACTTCGAGCCGCACTTGAAGCACTTCCCGCCGAAGCCCGGCGACATCCTGCGTGGCAACCTCAACCGCCACGGCGGCGACACGAACCTGCAATACAGCCAATGGTCCCACGGCGGCACGCCGAAACCGCAGTTTCACACTCCGGGGAGGTTTGGGAAGTTCGTGTTGGGCGAGTGATCCCCCGGTTAGCCGCGACGCAGCCCAATCGCACACGTCACCGAGTTTCCAGCAGTTCACCAAGAACGACACGAACCAGTTCAAGAACGCGTAACACTTCATTCTTGTCAGTAGCAGTGTGAGTCGAAACTGACGATCGCGTATAAACTGATCGCACAAATGCACCGATGGCCTCGTCAATGGCAAGCGTGGCATCCTCCGCTGTCGCCGATACTGCCTTGGATCGGCCGCGATGCTTGAGGATGTACCGGACCTTTTGCTTCATGGTTGGCCCCTGTGTGTTTGGCTCCGCCTTGTAGCCGGGGCTCGCAATAACGTCACCGTCGGGCGCAAGGTGATCTAGGGTTTCTCGCAATGCCTCTCGAAGGTCGGTTGCTGGCCCCCTCCATGATAGTCTTGTTAACTCCGACAAATCTATCAGTGCTTGCTCGTATGATGCTGAAGCGCTAGGGAGCAGAGCTCGCAGGGTTGTGATGATTTTGATGTCCGAGCCAGTGCGGATTTCTCCTTCTTGGCAGCGAACAACCAGTCCAGTGTCGAGGTGGATTAGATGCCCCTTCGCCCTCCGTAACAATTCCTTGTACTTCGCCACGCTACCACGTTTATGGCACAGTGCGAGCAGATCTTTCATTGCCGTGTCGACCTCGTCGCGGTGCTCGCTCGGACTCGACGCGTCCTCCAGAGATGGCCGAACCTCGCTGAAGTATCGCTCTGCCAATTGGCGAAGCGCTACTCTCTTGTTCGCAGCGTGCAACTGCGGGCTACCGACAGAATTCAAGCTCTTTCGCGTCTTCTCCAAGTCCGCAAGAAGCAATGTGATATTCGATGCCATTAACTGCCCGCCGGTGTCGCAGTGAGTTTGTGCGCAACCAAGTTGTAACCAACTGCATTAAGCTTATACGCACCGCGTGTTGCTGAGTCGAAGTAACCTGATCCTTTGGCGTCAGGGAGTACTTGGGCGATCTTCTCGGGAAGTTTGAAATTCGCTTGCTTAAAGTATTTCTCAAGGTCAGCAGTGGAGATTGAATCCTTTCGTTCCGCCTCAGGCGCTAATTCTTGCAAGTAAAATGCAACGACACACGCCATCTCCCGCGCACTCTTCGGATTCTTTTCCGATCGGAGCGATCTGATATCGGTTTGTCGAGCAGGTTGAAGCGTTTTGTTCACAGCTTCGCCATTACCTTGATCAGAGGTATCACTGCGAATTGGTGGTGTTGGCCTCTCTGGCACCCTGCCGAGCGATGCTTGCGGCAGCATAATCTTTAGATGCGCACAGACAGTTTCGACAGCTGTCTTACGAGAGTCTGTTTCCAACCCCTCGAGCGCAGTAATGATTTGGTCAATTGCCTGGCCAAGCGAGAGTTTACTTTGTGCCATTAGCTTTCTCTGAATTGACTGAGAAACGCGAAACTGCTGAGTTTTGAATTTGTGCAGATTTACTGCTCGATGGACGGAACACACTTCAGAATCATGGTGCTGTTTTGAGTTGAATAGTGATCAAAAAAGTTTAATATGATGGGCCGCGATCCTCGTGTCAACCTGCTTGATTCGTCTGATCTATTGAAGCGCCCAGCCAGCAGGTACCCACAATCACCTAGTTGTGACTGGATCAAATCCCCAATTCCCGCTTCACCTCCGCGAAACACTTCACCGCGAACTCCAGATCATCCCGCGAATGGGCGGCCGACATCTGCGTGCGGATGCGGGCCTTGCCCTGCGGGACGACCGGGAAGCTGAAGCCGATTACGTAGACGCCTTTCGCCAGCATCGCTTCGGCGACTTTCGTGGCGAGCGCGGCGTCGCCCAGCATCAGCGGCGTGATCGGGTGGACGCCCGGCAGCACGGTGTATCCCGCCTGGCCGATGTGCTCGCGGAAGTATTTTGTGTTGTCTTCCAGTTTGTCCCGTAGTTCTGTTGACGCCTGCAACATTTCTAACGCCTTGAGCGACCCGGCGACGATTGGCGGGGCGAGCGTGTTCGAGAAGAGGTACGGCCGTGAACGCTGGCGGAGATATTCGACGATCTCTTTCCGCCCGCTGGTGTAGCCGCCGCTCGCGCCGCCAAGGGCTTTGCCGAGCGTGCCGGTCAGCACATCGATGCGGTCCATCACGCCATGCAGTTCCGGCGTGCCCCGGCCTTTGGGGCCGATGAACCCCACGGCGTGCGAATCGTCGACCATCACTACGGCGTCGTACTTGTCGGCGAGTTCGCAGACCGCCGGCAGGTTGGCGATGTAGCCGTCCATCGAGAAGACGCCGTCGGTGGCGATCATGCGAAACCGGGCCGATTTCGCTTCGATCAGCTTCGCATCGAGATCGGCCATGTCGTTGTTCTTGTAGCGGAACCGCGCCGCTTTGCAGAGCCGAACACCGTCGATGATGCTCGCATGATTGAGTTCATCCGAAATGACGGCGTCTTCCTCGCCGAGCAGCGTCTCGAACAGCCCGCCGTTGGCATCGAAGCAGGAGGAATAGAGAATCGTGTCGTCGGTACCGAGGAATTCGCTGAGCTTCGCTTCCAACTGCTTGTGGACCGATTGCGTCCCGCAGATGAATCGGACGGAAGCACAGCCGTAACCCCACTCGTCCAACCCATGCTGAGCCGCCGCCTTGATCTCCGGATGCTGGGCCAAGCCGAGATAATTGTTCGCACACAAGTTGAGGACCGGCTTCCCGTCGGCGACGCGAATATGCGTCCCCTGCGGCGTGGCGATCACGCGCTCGGATTTGTAAAGCCCGGCCTGGCGGATTTGATCGAGCTGGGTTTGGAGATGTTCGCTAAAACGTGACATGGTTGTTGATTCTTTGTCTTAGCCCACCGTCAGTGACGAGGGGCGGATGGGGATTGTGGCCCTGATGTGCGTTCGGCCCCCGGTCATTGACCGAGGGCTACGACAATTTGTGGGACAAGATTGTATTCGCCCATTCTCGTTGCGTTTCCGTGAACGGCGGATTGGGGCCTGTATTGTAATCGAGGACGACCTCATAGGCCGCACGCTCGTAAATCAAATTCAGTACGGCCTGGAGATCAAGCTGGGGTTCCGTCTCGCTGAAACGCAACGGAACGGGAATTTGCGGCAACCGCTGTTCGAGCCAGATGGGCTGAACCCATTCGCGCGGACGCTCCGCCGCGCGCGACCAATGAATTCGATAGTCAGAATCGACGTGCCGGCCGCCGATTGGAATTCGCGCGCCGGCGCGCAGCAAATCGATCTCGACCCAGTTGGAATCGGAGCGCAGCACCTGGCGGCGTTTCTCCCTGTAGCTGGCCATGCCTGGCGTCCCCTGAGCCTTGTTCGCCGGGCTGAGGACTTCGATCACCGTCACAATCTGGCGAGACTTGGCATCGATAATTTGCAGGTAGGGTTCGTGAATCTCCGGGTCGATCACGTTCATCACCTCGATCGGTTCCGCCACCGCTGCGGATGTCGAATGGTCGTGTGGCGGCTGCGGTCCTCTTCGTCCTTGGAAAATACTGATATCCGGGATGATTTCATTCCTGCCGCCGAATTCGTCCACAATGTAAACTCGCTCCTCGGCTTGGCAAAAATAAGCGGGCTTCACCTGATGAACCAATAGCTCGGCGATGCCATTGATCAGGCGCAAATGCACATCGGGCCAAAGCGAGGGATTCTCCAGATAAGGATCCATTCCCGGAAACGGCGAAGGCATGGCAATATCTCGGCAGTTCAGATATCTGACGACAATTTCAACAGACTTCGTTTATGATACTGAAAATTGTCAACCTCGCGACACCTGGAACCCCATCATGTCTGTCACTCGCCGTTCATTTCTGGAAGCCACCGCTGTTGGGGCGGGTTTGGCCACACTCTCCGCACATGTGTTTGCTGGGGAAGATTCAGCGGCCGAACTGAAAAAGATCGGGAAGACGCCGCATACGAAGTTCGCGGTGAACTGCGAGATGTGGTGGACGAAGTTGCCGTTTCTGGAGCGGATTAAAAAGACGGCCGAACTCGGGTTCCCGGCCATCGAGTTCTGGCCACTCGCGGGGAAAGACCTGGATGCCGTCGCGAAATTGACTCAGGACAACGGGATCGAGATCGCCCAGTTCACAGCATGGGGTTTCACGCCCGGCATGAACGAACCGAAAAACCATCCGGCGGTCGTGCAGGCCATCAAAGAGTCATGCGTGGCCGCGAAGAAACTCCACTGCAAAATGGCCACCGTGGTCGCCGGGAATGACGTGGCCGGCATGACGCAGGAGGAGATGCATCAGAACGTCATCACTGCTTTGAAGCTCGTCGCGCCGATCGCGGAGGATCATGACGTCACGCTGATCCTCGAACCGATGAACATCCGCGTTGATCACAAGGGCCATTGCCTCTATGGCAGTGCCCCGGCGATCCGCATCTGCGACGAGGTGAACTCATCCCATGTGAAGATCAACTGGGACCTGTATCACATGCACATTACCGAAGGCGATTTGTGCGGCCACATGCGGGAAGGGATGGCGTCCAAACGGCTCGGCTATCTGCAAATCGCGGATCACCCCGGCCGCAACGAACCCGGCACCGGCGAGATTCATTACAACCGCGTGCTGAAGGAAGCGTTCGATTTGGGATATCGCGACGCAGTGGGGCTGGAATGTCGGCCGACGGATGAGATTGCCGCGGCAAAGCGCGTGGCGGCGGCGGATGTATGGTAACTCATCTCGCTTGCGCTTCGCGGACCAATAATCGTGGCGCGTACGTCGATGGTCCGCGAAGCGCAAGCGTTTGCGGGCATTATTCGCGAATCTCGACCACCGAGCCGGGCACGAGGAAATTGTAGACTTCGATGATATCCGCATCGCGCAGGCGGATGCAGCCGCGGGAGGCGGCTTTGCCGATGGAGTCCGGGTCGATGGTCCCGTGGATGCCGTAGCTGTCGCCTAAGTCGATCCAGCGTTCGCCCAGCGGGTTTGCTGGATCGTCGCCTTCGATCACCTTGCCGTCGGGGTCGGTGTATTGCGGGTTTTCGAGCTTGGTCAACACGGGAAATTTCCCGATCGGCGATGAACCATCCTTGCCGATGCCGACCTGGTAGCGCTTCACATAATAGCCCTGCAGATGAATCGTCAGCGAGAAATCGTGCAGGTTCACAATCGCGGCGAACGGGCCTTTCAACACTTTCAGTTTCTGACCTTCCCGAATCCGCCGTGGATCGGTCTTATTCAACTTCGCGAGATATTCCCAAGAAAGCCCGTATTTCGTGGCGATCTTGCGGAGTTGATCGCCCGATTGCACCACATGCGGTTCGATGAAGTGCGGTTGCGGCGAAAAGAAGATTCGATTGGCACTGGCCTCGAGCCGGGTCTGCAATTCCTCGTCGGCGACTTTCGCTTTCCAGTAAAGTTTGGACAGCAATTTGTGCGCGGCGAGAAACTCTCCCTCCGCGAGTTTCGCATCGATCTCTGCAAAACGGTCGTCGGTGGTGGAAACCTCGGCGGGCTGCGACTCTTCAACTACGCGTTTCGGCTCGACGGGCATCTCGGCCGGTGTTGATTCTTCCTCAGAAGCTAACGGCTCGTCTTGATAGACAACCGGTTGGATGCGGCGATTCGTCACAGGTCGCGGCACAGACTTTGGCCGAGCTTTCCGCCCGCGCACAAACCGTGATTGTTCCGGGACTGTTTCTTCCAGAGGCATCTCGTCCTGAACAAGCTCAGACTTCGAGTTAAATCCCTCTTCCGTCGGCGGCTCACCTTGATCAGCTGTCAAGGCAAGGTCAACGTGTTCTTCTTCAATTTCGGCGGGGAATTGCGAGCTAGTCGAATCGCTCTCGGAAGTCTGGTCCGCGACCTCAATCTCGCCGGAGCGGGAATCCGTGACGCCGAGCGGAATCCAGCCGAGCTTCCAGCTGATGCCCAAACCGAGGCCCAGACAAAAGACCAATGCGACGGTCGGGAGTGTTCGAGAATCAGAACTGGGGGCCATCCCTGTCTCACTTCTGCGGGCAGATTCGGACGTTCGTCACCGCGCGGAGATTTAGCACAATTGCGGAACATGGGCCAGAGGAAAACGATTACGACGGGGTGGCCGGGGCGGGAGCACTTCGCGAAGCCCCGGTGATTGAGTGAGGACACGGCGGGCTTACGCCGCGCCGCTCGCCCAGACCAGGGCTTCCTTCGCAAAGCCTCAGTCCAGCCCCGGCCACCTCATCTAGTGACGTAGGTTCTCCCGGCATCACTGACGCCGGGCTTGGGGGGCGCGGTATGATCTGTGAGACTACCTGCCCTGACCCGACTGGAGCCGAGACCGATGACTGTGTCCGCCGCAGCGCAAACCGAGCACGTCCTGTGCGTGCCGACGTTGTTATTTCACCAGATCGGATATTTCCAGGGCTTCCTCGGCGATGTCGACCGGCATCTGAATACGTTGCTCGACCCCGCGTTCACCAGCTTCCGGCCCCGCAACGAGGTCGAAGACGACCCGAGCTACAAACAACTCATCCCATACTGCCTATTTCGCCATGATGGCCAAATCTTCCATTACCGCCGCGGGAAAGCGGGTGGTGAGGGACGGTTGCACAGCAAACGGTCGGTGGGAATTGGCGGACATATTTCTTCAACTGATCGTCTGACAGGCGATCGGCGGTATGCCGAGGCGATGCATCGGGAAATTGAGGAGGAAGTCTATCTGGAATCAGCCTTTCGGGATCAATGCGTGGGGTTGATCAACGACGATGAGTCGCCGGTGGGTCGCGTTCATTTAGGGATAGTTCACATTTTTGACCTGGAGTCGGCAAAAGTTCGGCCCCGTGAAGCGTCGATCCTAGAAACAGGATTTTGCCGACCGGAGCAATTACTCCGAGAATGCGACGAGTTGGAAAGCTGGTCGCAGATCTGCGTACGGCATCTGTTCGGGTGAGCTGAAAGTAGCGCATTCGCTGGGCGAGTGCGAAATCGCTCACGGAGTGAGCGACCTACATTCAAGAGACAAAGGAGTGTCGAGCGATGGCCCATCAATTGAGTCGACGGTCGGTGTTGGGTGCGGCGGCGGCGGCCTTGGCGACACCGGCGCTGGCGGTGGCGGCGGATGCGGCGAAACCGGCTGCTAAAGGGAAACTCACCGATGATTCGCTGGGTGCCCTGTTGAAAGCCATGGGCGTTGAAGCCAAACGGTCGGAGACCCGTTACGATTTCGATTTCAAATCGGTCGTGGATGAAGAGGAATGGGTCTTTTCGATGTCGTCCGTGTTAAGCAAGGACGGAAGTTCGATCTGGATCATGGCGTGGCTGGATGAACTGCCGAAATCGCCGACCGACGTGCCGCGAACCGCGTTGCTCCGGCTGCTGTCCGACAACGACAAACTCGGTCAGGGAACGTTTTTCGCGTACATCGCCACGAATCGCCGATTCGTGCTGCAGCGCGTGATCGCCAACGACAACATGACGACGGCCTCGTTCCGGGCCGGCTTGGATGGCCTGAGCGCCAATGTCGCGGATACCTATGCCCACTGGTCGGTGGCGAACTGGAATAACAACACGCAGCCGGACCCGGCGAGCGTGCCCAAGAGCGGCAATTCCGTGAAGGGCAGCAGCCCTCAAGCGGCCGCCAAAACTGGAAAACCGCTGCAAACGACCATCAACGAGCCGAAGTTGAATAATTCCACGAAGAAGTAATTCAAGAACTTTTGGCGTGATCTAAACAGGAAGCCCAGGGGTTGCAACCCCTGGGCTTCTTTGTTGATTCATTATCAGTACGCACGACGAGCGCAGTAGCCCAGACAGTGTGTACATAGGACCAGATTCAGGCCCACATCGCCCTGAGACCAGCTTCCTGATCTCGGCGATCCATCTCATCCAGAATAATCGGGTGCCAGTTTTCGTCACGTTCGTCGAGCGGGGCGTAATTCTTCCGCGCCCATGTGCGGAGACGCATTTCTTCCACGGGGTCGACGCCGAAATCCACGCTCGCTTCGAGAGTCATTGAGGAGTTCACGACCAACCTCCCAGCCGACTAGGCACCAAACTTGAGAAAGAGCCACGCCACGGAAGTTCCGCAGCACGACTTTATCCTAGCAATGGGCCAAAAATTCTCAAGCGAAAAGTGCGGGAAAAACCGCAGGGCGAGCAGCCTGGTTTTTCAGAGGTGATGCAGCCCCTTTTTCCCGGTCGTGGGGCAGTTTGAGTTTTTTGCGGTGCCACGCCCACGCGCTTCGCGCGGGCGTGCGGATTGCCGTGCGAAAACACGCCCGCGCGAAGCGCGTGGGCGTGGCACGAACGAAACTGAGCCACTACTCTTTTCCACACCGCATTCTTACAGGGGGCATGATGAGGTTATGCCGCTGTGCTGGCGTCATCGTCATCCGCGTCCCCAACCGCCCCCGTGGCGACTCCTCCCGATTTCGGCTTGCGTAACTGTTCCGCCATCGGTAGTTCATCCAGGCTGCGCAGGCCGTAAATCTCCAGAAATTTTCGCGTGGTTCCATAGAGATACGGCCGGCCGAGCGAATCATCTTCCCCGCTGATGCGCACCAGGCTCCGCTCCATCAGCATCTTGAGCATTTCCGCGCACTGCACGCCGCGAATGACTTCCAGATCGGCCCGCGTGATGGGTTGTCGATACGCGACAATGGTCAACGTTTCCATCGCGGGAGGCGTCAGCTTGAGTTCCTGTTCGCGTTGATGCAGTTTTCCCAGCCATAAGGCGAAGGGCGGTCGGGTCAGCAGCTGAAACCCGCTGGCAACCCGTTCAATCCGAAACGGACTGCCGGCATGGTCGTAGGCGGCATTCAACTGATCCAGAATCGATTTCGCCTCGGTATGATCGGCAAGCGTCGCCAACCCGGCCAATTTGCGGGTCGTCAGCGCACTGCTGGAAATCAGCAGAACGGCTTCCACGCGCGCCATCTTCGCCGTCCGTAAACACGCGCGATCCAGCCCGGCGACCGAGAGAATCTCCGGACCGGATTCGTGACCGAGCCGTTGCAGCCATGTCCAACCGGACGCCGGCGCGACATGGGCGAGTGGATGTTGCCTGGGTGGTCCAAACTGATGACAGGGCAGCATGGTCACCATTTATCTTGTGGATTCTGTTCAATCGAGGTCAGTTCACCTCGCGGTCCCACGATTTGTCGGCTGTCCGTTTCGGGGGTGCCGGCTCGCGTTGCTGCGCCCAGCGTTCCACTTGCGACAGAACCTGAGCGACGGCTTTCAGCGGGTCGTCGGCATCAGCTTCAAACTTGCGCGTCACATGCGGCGATTTTGTCGGCGTGTAACTGCACGTGAATGTGAACTCACCCGCTTGCATGCCCGGTTCCAGTTTGAAATTCCGGATGCCGAGATCGTTCAAACGCTCGACCGCCTTGCTCCAGGTGAGCGTTTCGCCGGCGGGTGCGCCCCGCTTCGAGTTCGCAGACTTCTCGGGGGTCCGATCCGCTTCGACCGCATTCCCCGATCGCGTCCGGCGGTAGCTGGGGATTCCATTCGGGGGGATCGTCGCGGCCAGTTTCGACGATTCCTCCGAGTTTCGATCTTCAGCAGTCCGCGAAAAGCCGGCATTGTCGACTCCAGACGGCTCGTCCTCCGTTGTTTGGTCCGTGACCATCATAAAGTCGGAGATCTCTTCTTGGTCGTCTCCAACGATTGACGCTTCTTCCGTCGGCAGCGGTCGCCGCGGCTTGCCAAGGGCTGACCTGTTTTTTGATTTGCCCGGCTGCTCGTCAAACGGCGAAGCAGCTGTCGCCAGATCATCCGCGGCTTCCGTCTCATCGGCCCGCGATGGCGAGCGCGGCTTTTTGATCGGCTTGAGCCGTTCTTTCGGCGGCTCGTCCCAACTCAACGATTCCTCTGCGATCAAATCGAGATCGTCATCGGCGAACCCGTCTTGCGGCTTTTTCGGACGAGCTGGCTTTCGTGACGGTCGGTCCCACTCATCCTCTTCGGATTCATCCAGCGGTGACGCGACCACGGGCGTGAATTGCGGCACGCCAAATATCGCCATCAACGGCACGGCCGAAATCGGGACCAGCAACAACAGGCTGGTCAACAAACTGTACGCGGCGGATCGCATGGCACCGACCTCCTTGTCGGACGACTGCCTCACGGCGAATGCCGGGGACAGGGGGCGGGATCATAGGTGATGACCGCTTTTCGAACAATCGGAGTTTTGTAACTTTCTCAACGATCCGGAATTGCCTTGCGATTGGCGGCGAATTTGCTGGAGTGATCATGTCGTGATTCAGTCGGGCCAGCTAAAAAAGAAGCCCAGGGGTTGCAACCCCTGGGCTTCTTTTCATTCAATCGCATTCACAACGCGTCGTTAATTTTCTTTTTCTTTTTCGGCTTTCTCGGCCGGCTCTTCTTTCTGAGTTTCCGGCGTGTACTCGTGATCGCGCTTGCGTTCCACGGCGGCCGATTCAATCTCGTCGCCAATGGTCAGTGAGTCCACAATGTCTTGTCCCTTCACCACGCGGCCAAAAACCGTGTGGCCCGATTTCTGCTCCATGTTGACATTGAGGTGCGGGGCCGGCAAATGGGTCAGGAAGAACTGCGAACCACCGGAATCCTTGCCGGCATGAGCCATGCTGATGCTGCCGCGAAAATGCTTGCGGGCATTTTTCTCATAGCATTCACAGGCAATGGTATACCCCGGTCCGCCTTGCCCATCGTCCGATGGATCATCGTTCAACGTGTTGGGATCACCCCCTTGAGCCATGAAGTTGGGAATCACCCGATGGAACTTGATGCCATCATACTTCTTGGCTTCAATCAGACTGATGAAGTTCGCGACAGTGTTGGGAGCTTCATTCTCAAACAGTTCCAGTTCGATGTCGCCCCGGTTGGTTTTGAAAACCACGCGCGGCAATTGCGCGTCGCCTTTGGCGGCGGCTTCCTTCTTCCGAATGGCAGCTTCTTTTTCCCAGTATTCCCCGTACTCGTCGCTCGCTTCGAGGTAGCGGCCGCCAAGTTGCGGGTGGAGTTTGCCATTCTCTTCCAGCTTGGAAAACACTTCATGCGCACCGACGAAATCGTGTTGCGCGAACTTGGCGATCCCCTGAATGTTCGCGACTATCATCGTATCGCGTTCCTCGTCGGCGGCTTTCAGAAACTGAGTGGCGAGTTTCTCCGCCAATTCGTACTGATTGTTCTCATACGCATTCTGCACGGCCGCTTCGCCGGCATCCAGATTCTCGGGATCTTCGGCAAAAACCTTCTCCGCGATCTGGCCAAGTTTCGGCAGGACGACGAACAACTCCTGGCGTGATTTCAGAAATTCCTCTTTGATCTCCTCTTTCCGGTCGTCCTCAGCTTCGGGGAATTCCTCCTGCAATGCCGTCAGCTTGGCGATCAACTCGACCCGCTGCGCGAACAATTCGGCCCATTGCTCTTTAACAGGCCGATCATCCTCAGCCGCCACGTCGGCAGTCGCTTCCGTTTCTGCAGCGGCTGCCTTGTCTTCCGCAGGCAACGAAACGGTGAAGCACAATCCCAGCACGAGCATCAGACAGGTCGGCAGCGCTCCGAAGCACAGGCGGGTGGACATGAGGCGGGTCTCCGAGGTGGGTGAGTTCCAATTCGGACACCAGTGTAAAATATCCGCACAGGCAACGATAGCATCGGCTTGTGGAAATCCGTCTGACAAACCTGCTAGCAAGGCTTTGATCGCTGGGTAGTCAGCCCGTCAGGGCGGCAGAGCATAGCCCAGGACGTCAGTCCTGGGAAAGCAATCAGGAGGAACTTCAGCCCGGAGGGCGGCAGAAATTTCTGTCGCCCTCCGGGCTGCATTCTTTAAGCGACCAACCCCAGGACTGACGTCCTGGGCTAAGTTCTGATGCCCTCCGGGCAAGAGGCTTTAATTCAGTTCCGGCTCACCTGGCGAATGAACACGCAGGATGCGATCAGCATCACCGCGTTCGCTGTCCACACCGCGATGCTTGGCTCTAACTGCCCGGTTTTCGACAGATTCTGCGTCATCATGGCGACCGGGTAGTAGACCACCAGAATCGGCGTGAACACGAACAGGAAGCTCGTCAGGAACTGCTTCTTCTCCATCATCATCGCAAACGGGCTGCCGACCAGCACGAAGAACAGGCAGCTCATCGACATGGAAAATCGGGTGTAATACTCCGTGCGCAGCCGGCGCGACATACTGAGATGTTCCAACCGCTTCTGACTTTTCGAGGACATCGCCGGATCGAACAATTTAGGATAATCGCCCGTGGTTAATGCGAACGCCGTCTCGACCGCTTGCTGCTGCTGCATACTGAGGGCGTTTTGATGCGCCTTCTCGACGGACGTGGTGATATCTTGCAGTCGCAGATTGCGAATTTGCAGGCGTCCGTGTCGATCCGGCATCTTGAACGGCTTCTCTTCCGATTCAAACCACAATCGCGATTGCCCTGGTGCATCGACATAAACGTGTTTCATCTGCACGACGACTTCGCGCTTCCGCAGATCAAACTTGAGCCGTGCTTCTTTCGCCTGCAAAGTGCTCGCGTTCTTGCCGTTCGGCGCGTAGCGAAACGTGGGGTTGATCAACGTCCGATCGCGGACCCCCATCACCGTGATGCTGATGCCGGCGTCCTGAATGTGAACCTGGTTCTGCGTACGCAGCAGGTCGAGGAAGATATCTTCCATGGCCAGCGTGGCGATCCGTTCGATGCTGGCATTCGCCCACGGGATGACCTGATCCGACAGGAGCAGTGAACCGACGCTGAGGATGGCTCCGAAAAAGAATGAGGGCCAGAGGAGATAAATCGCCGGGATGCCCGCCGCCTTTGCCGCGATGACTTCGCGATCGCCCCCCAACCGGCCGTAGACCACGCACACCGTCAACAGTAGCGAAACCGGAATCGCGTACGGTAACAGGATGGGAAAGACGAACGGCAGAATCTGGATGACATGCCACGGTCCCAATCCATGCTCTTTCATCTGCCCCAAGACGCCGACGAACACGAGCAGCAGGGTCATCAGGCTCAAGAGAACCACGAAGACCCGGCAAAGTTCGCTCAGAACATAACGTTCCATCAAGCGCATCGCGTCCGCATCCTGCGGTGAAGAATCCGTCCCAAGGCCGGAGTTTTAACTCGATTAGCCAAGTCATGTCAAGAGGTAATTCTCAATCGGATAACGAGTTACGCCAATTGGTACAAACATAATCTCATGGTCCGCCCGCCCCGCCGCAAAGTCTACCTGACTGATGCTTTAAGCGGCATACGACCGGCAGTCCCAAACACGGCGTCTTCTCCGTCAAGCCGCGGCGAGCGGGCGTCCGACCAAAGGAAGACTCAACCTCGCATTTCGCTCGGCCCGTCGATCGAAGGGATCGCCGCATGACTGAACTCTTTCATTCCGCCAGTGATGATCAGTTCGCCCTGATGGGATGTGCCGCCGCACTCCTCACATCCGGTTTGCTGATGTATCTCAGCTATTTCGTGGGTCCCGTCGCCCGCGAAGAGCGTCAGCAGGCCATGCAGCGGTTGGTGCAGCAGCGCCAGAAACTGGTTGCGGACAACATGCGCGAAATCCCGCGTGAAAAAGCGGCTTAATCGTATCGACCGCTGGTTCAGTATGGGTGGAAAGCCCCTGAGGCTTTGCGAAGGGCGTGGTCTTCGCGCGATCACAACCCATCCTACCTGTGATCTCACCGCACGATCCAACACCGAACCGGCTGCGATGTTGGATCGACCAGCGTGACTTGCAATTGGCTGTTCGCGGGAGCCGTCACGCGCCAGCCCCGCCCTTTCGACAACAACGTTGCGCAATGAGCCGTGCCACGCAGTTGGAACTCACTTCGGTCCTGCGCCACTACTCCATTCTCGTAAAGTAACTCGCCGGACGATGCGCGCGACACGGTCCAGCGGCGAAAGATATCCACAAACGGTTCCTGCAAAACCGCTTCGATCTTTCCGCAGCCGACGGCCGATGAGGCGGCGAGTTCGCTGATCACCTGCGAACCATATTCATCCGACAGCCAGTTTAGAAACGCCCACGCCGCGCCGCGGCTGCCGGGATCGCGCCAAAAACCCTGCGCTTGTGCATCAACCACAATCAGCGGTGCGTGCGACGGATCAGCCCGAAAGGCAGTGATTCGAGCCTGCAAATTGGTCCAACTGCCGCCGCATCGCACCTCGGCTAGATGGGCGAACCCTTCATTCAGCCAGTCATCTTCCAGTTGAAATCCCTGGGGATCGACTTCGCGTCGCCGGCTGAAGACCGCCAGGTGCGCGGCTTCGTGGGCCAGCACCGCGCTGGCTTGCGGCCCCGGCGTCAAAGACCGTGATAAGAACATCACATCAGCCTGATTGCTGAACGGGCGCGGTAAGTCGACATGAAAGTCATTGGCCTGCACCAGTCCCTCGACCGGCGAACCGTTCGCCGGGAGGTCCGCCAAGCGATCTGTCAGACAAATCGACAATTTGCCATCGCCGTCGATGTCTGCGATTTCGCCATACAATTCCTGCAATTTGGGCAGAATCTCGGCTTCCATCCGCTCCATCAGCCAGACCACGGTGGCTTGGGGAATGGCATCTCTCCCGGCTTCGCCATTCCAAACGCGAATCCGTTCCGATTCCGCCGCCAGGCGGGCCATCACCGGCTGAAAACTTTCCTGACGATGGGCCTGCGCAGCCGTCTGCACGAAGAAACAGCGCTGGGGAGAGTTCTCATTGGAACGAAACTCCAGTACTGCCGGTTGTTGTTTTGATGAACTCCAGGAGACGAATTGAATCTGGGATTCCGTTACGGAGGGCCGTTCAAAGACGGCTCTGGAATGGTGCCACAACTGCGGTACAACGGCTTTCGCGTTGCCTGGCAGCGGTTCGATGGCCACCGTGGACAACGTCGTGGCGTCATCCAGACTGCTGAGAATTAAGGATAGCGTCTCGGATTTCGCTGCTGTGGGCCAGCCGAATTCAATCACGACCTGATTCTTAAACCCTTGATCCATAGATGTTTGGGTTTTCAAATCGCTAATCTGTGACGCTCGCGGCCCCCCGGCGATTGCGAACAGGAGCCAGCCGGTGGCGAGCGTGACGATAAACCATCCCACCAGTCGCGGACTGGGTTGGTGCGGCAAAATCGTCCCAGTTCGAGTGGTCATCGGTCGGTCTCGGAATCTGACAGATCATCCGCCTCGCGGAGGAATCGACGAATTTTGGCCCGCAAATCCAGCAGAATCGTTACGCCTTACCGGAATTCCCGAATCTCTCAAACAATCAACTGGCAAGCCTGATGCATCGTATGACGCAAACCATTCACACATAATGAGTTAAAACAGAACGCATTTTGGGCCTACCGTATTTTGAGGAAATCTCTCAATCTCCCGTAAATTCTATCGTCTGGCAAAATCTGCGTGTCACGCTGGCGTCCCGGACTGCATCAAAGACGCCACGCGAACGCATCGCAGCGGGTGCGGAAAACAAAAGCGTGCCACGCCACACGAATACCGATGTCAGAAGCAGCGAGAGCCGGTCTCCCTGCGCGCATGGATGGCACGCCTGGAAACGAACGACGGTCACGGACATTTTTTGTTTTCCCGACAACCGTCACAGATTTTACTTCTCAGCTGTGATCCATAACGATTACACTAGACTATGATTCGATAGCCCATATCCGCGAGAACTCAACTCGCTTTATTTCCAGCCGCAGATGCCGTCCTGATGGTCATTGGCTCGTCTCAGTGGAGTCTTGAAATGTCTTGGCAACAGTTCACACGCTGGTCGTACCTCACGGCCGTCGCATCGACCTCACTCGTCGGCGACGCATTCGCCGCGGACCTACCCGACCTGGCCGCCGTTCGGCGCTACGTCGCTGCCGATGGGGTGGCGCATCACGCGGTGATGCTTAAGGGGGACGCGGGCCTGGGACAAACGGCTCATGAGCATGTGATTCTGATCGATACCTCGGCCAGTCAGGTGGGCGAACATCGTCAGCACGCGCTCGGCATTCTCGAAACACTCCTGGCGAAACTGCCGGCCAGTGATCATGTGCGGTTGCTCGCGGTCGATGTCGCGCCGGAGCCGCTGATGGCGGACTTCGCCGCGCCGAACAGTGCCGCGATCAACGACGCCATTGGCGAACTGAAGCAACGCGTGCCGCTGGGGATCACCAATCTTCCCAGCGCTTTCCACACCGCCGTCGGCATGCTCCCGCAGGATCAGCCGGGTTCCATCGTCTATATCGGCGATGGGATGAGCACGGCCGAGATCGTCTCGCCGCAGGAATTGCAGACGCTGGTCACGCAACTGGTGAGCCGCGAGATCGCCGTGCATAGCTACGGCGTCGGTCCGCAAATGAATCTGCATCTGCTGGGCATCTTCGCCCATCAGACGGGCGGCGTGGTGCAGTTCGACAGCCATGCCGATGATCCCCGGAAGAAACCTGCTCAAATCATCGCGGATCGTGGTGAGAAACTGGCTCAGGCGGTGTTGCAGCCGATTCTGCGGCCGGAACAGATCGCAGTCACCACGGGCGTGACGCTGCTGCCCGCCACGCCGCTGCCGATTCGAGCCGATCGGGAAACAATTTATCTGGTCCGGGGCGACTTGCCCGCGAACACGACGATCACCCTGTCGACCGGCGATGACGCACAGGTCTGGAATCTCGCCGCGCCGACCGTAGGCCCGCAAGATGCTTTCCTCGCCGCGTGGTCGCAGCGCGTGTTGCACGATGGGCCGCTGTCGAACTCGCTGGCCGGGGTCACGCTGCTGAATGTCGCCCGCGATGATTTCACCGGGCATGTGACGGGGCTGGTGAATTACGGCAAACTCGCCGTGCAGCGTCGTGACGGCGACCGGGTGCAGCAGGTGATCGAAGCCGTGCGGCAACTCGATCCCGCCAACAGCGAACTCGATGTGGTCGAAAAGTCCGCGAAGAAGCTGGGCATCAAGAAAAAGCTCGCCGTCAAACCGATCAGCCGCCAAGTCGCCGAGGGTGAAGCGGAAACAGACGCGAGCGAGGCTCCGCCGGAACCGGACGCCACAGTAGATGCCGTGGTTGAGGAAACCGTGATGGAAGCGGACGATCTCGATCCGCGGACCCGTCCGGATGGCGCAGGCAGCTTGCTCGATATTGAACAGCGGGCGATTCGCATTCAGACGCAGAAACTGCGGCAGCAAGTCAGCGACACGATCAACATGGTCCGCCGGCTGGATGATCCGCAAGTCGGCCTCGACGAGATTGATCGGACGTTGAATGCCGTCCGCTCGGCGATTGAGATCGAACCGGAAGTCCGCGCGTCATTGCAACGGCAGCTCTCTAGTGAACGACTGGCTCAGGTCAATCGGCAGGACATTGTAGAGCGTCAGCGAATTCGCCTGCAGGAACGTCAGGCTCAATTGGAATCTCAGGAACGCCTGGCGGAATCGCTGGCCCTTGATGAAGAACGGCTGGCCAACTTGATCGACCGCGTGCGGGCTTTGATGCAAGAAGGCCGGCATGGCGACGACGATGCTTTTGGTGAAGCGGAAGCCGTGGCCCGCGTGGCCGGGGACGTGCGTCCCGGCGACGGCACCACCGCCGCAGCCATCTTCACCACGGAAGCGGCGCAGCAATTGAACCGTTCGTTCCGCCTGCGTGCCCGCCGGGCCGATCAGTTCCTCGAACAGTTGCATCAGGTTGAACTGTCTCACATCCCGTTCCCGGACGAACCCCCGATTCGGTTCCCCCCCGCGGCCGTCTGGCAGGCTTTGACGGAACGCCGGCGGAAGTGGGCGAACGTCGACCTGCGGAAGGACAGCCCGAACGAAGTCCGGATTCAAACGGCACTCAACGAGCAGACGGAAATCTCGTTCGCCGAGACTTCACTCCGCGACG
>Ga0335397_10001920_pt1 | contig 28289 bp, 24 predicted proteins | sample MAT04_FD_205740 | JGI IMG/M metagenome (GOLD analysis project Ga0335397, IMG submission 205740) | Freshwater microbial communities from Lake Fryxell liftoff mats and glacier meltwater in Antarctica - MAT-04 (spades assembly) (version 2) ... | reverse complement strand
GCACGGTAGTGGACTCCGAAACGGCGCGTTAGCTCCAGAGAGAGTGACGGGCGCGACCGAAATGGATCGCGTCAACGTTGTGGGCGGATCTCGAACCGCCACCAACGCCCCGATGACCGCCGGCACCCTTCTCCCTTCGGGAGAAGGATGGGGATGAGGGCAGGTCTTCTGGTTGCGGCGCCTGTTGGATGTCGACGGACCAGAGCCCCAATCGCTCACTTCCTCTGTCTCGAGGTACTAGCAGGAGTCGCTTCTCCTTCCTTCGAGAAGCGTGCAGCTACATCCAACGCTAGCCATCCTCCGTGAATGCCCTCCAAGCCCGCCGCATCGGCATGTTCTCGTGCGCCGCGCTCGTCGCGCTCTCCGGCGCGCTCGCGTGCAGTGACGAGCCCGCGGCGGCGACGTATTCGCCGGCACCGGCGAGCAGCGTCGTCGAGGTGTCGCCGCTCCGGATCCGGCGCGAGATCTTCGTCGTCGACGGCGCGGTGCCGCCGCCGAACCCGCAGGGCAACGTGGCCACGCCCGCCGAGCAGAACCGCGTGCGCGTCGTCCGATTTCGCGTCGACTCCGACCCGCCGCGACCCGCGCGCGCGATCGTGGTGATGATGCCGGGCTTCCTCGCCGGCGCCGGCAGCTTCGATGGCCTCGCGCGCGCCATCGTCAGGCGCAGCACCGATACCGACGCGCTCGAGGCATGGGCGATCGATCGGCGCTCCAACCTGGCTCGAGGACACCCACGGGCTCGACGTCGCCGAGTCGCGTCACGACGCGAAGGCCGCGTACGACTACTACGTCGAGGGCGCCGCGGTCGAAGGCAAGACGTTCGCCGGCTTCTTGACCGGCCCCGAGGCGCCGTGGGCGAGCGAGTGGGGCCTCGCGACGACGGTCGGCGATCTCCGCAAGGTGATCGAGCTCGTCCCGCAGCCCGAGCGGCGCGGTCGCGTGATTCTGCTCGGCCACTCGCTCGGCGCGAGCCTCGCCGAGGAGTACGCGGCGTGGACTTCGGGACGCCGGGCTACTCCGAGCTCGCGGGGCTCGTGCTCGCCGACGGCGTCGCGCGCAACGAGGGCGCGGCTCCGACGACGGTCGATCGCAACGCGTACGAGCAGGGAGGCCCTCCGACCGGAGGCATCCCGAGCCTCGGCGTGAACAAGGACATCCGCGGAGGAGCCACGTTCACGGTGCTGCCGTTCCTCGGCGTCCAGGCGCTCGCGGTCGGCGAGGCGGTCGCGATCGACGCGTTCTTCGCGCCGGCGGCGGTCGCGCCGCTCTCGTTCGCCGCCGCGCGCTGCGGAGCCGCGACCGGCGGCGCGCTCGCGATGTACCAGGGCCCCTTCGGCGGCTCGCTCACGCACCCGGCGGACACGAACGCCACCTACGACTGGACCGACGGTCCGGCGGTGGCTGAGCCCACGCGCCTCGAGGATCTCGCACGCGCATGGTTCGACGGCCCGGGCCTCAACTTCACGGAGTGGTACTTCCCGCAGCGCTTGCCGGTCGATGCCGCGGCCGCGGGCACGCTCGTCATCGAGGACGCCGACTGGCGCAGCGCCGTCTACGGGCTCCGCGCGAAGCATGGCGCCGCGATCGACCTGCCGATCCTCGCGGGAGCGGTTCGTCTCGTCGGTGATCCGGCGGCCTTCGACGCGCTGAGAAAGCTCGTGGCGCCCATCGGTCCGGACCGTCCGCTCGCGGGCCGCGCACGCACCGATGCGGAGGCCTTCACGGCGAAGGCCTATCCCGACCTTGCGCACGTCGACGGTCTCGTCGGCCTCGATGCGCCGGGCGCCGCCACGGCCGTCTTCTACGAGGACGTCGCGGCGTTCGCGAAGAGGAACAGCGCTCCCGGCAGCGTCGTCGTCCCCGCGCGATGAGGGCGGGCTGCGGTAGGGCTTGCCTGCGACAGCGAGCCCGGCCGCTGCGACGACCCGGTCCGACGGGCCGAAGCGCCGGTCCTATCCGAGCGTCTTCGCAGGCGTGACGAACACCGTTTGCACGCCCTGACGCCGCATCGGCTCACGGGCGAGGCCCGGACGGCCACACGCGCCTTCGTGAGCCCTCGCACCGTGAGTGTGGCGCCGATCCGACAAAAAGGATAATCGGAATGGCAGTGTCGCTCGTCCGCCCGTCCCAGAGCATTCCCCTCGGCGCTGTCGATCTCGTTCCTCTCGAGGAGCTGGTCCAGCGCGCGTTCGACTCGGAGCTGAACGCCACGCCGATGCCTGGGGGCGCCTCGACGCGCCAGTACTTCCGCGTGGCGCTCCCGAACGACAAGAGCGCCGTCGCGATGTACGTGCCCGGTGGCGCCAAGCCGGAGGAGGTACAGGTCCACCACGAGGGCGCCCGCTGGCCGTTCCTCGAGGTCCGTGACCTCCTCGCCGAGCGCGGGGTCGACGTTCCCTCCGTGCTCGCCGAGGACACCCCGAACGGCTGGCTGGTCATCCAGGACCTGGGCGACGACACGCTGGCCAACTGGCTCCTCCGCAACCCGGGCGACAAGCCCGCGCTCTACACGAAGGCCGTCACGGACCTCGCGACGGCCCAGAAGGCCCTCGCCGACCTGCCGAAGGGCTCCGTCGTGGCGAGCCGCACGTTCGACTACGAGCTCCTTCGCTGGGAGATCGAGCATTTCCGCGAGTGGGGCCTCGACGCCCGTGGCAAGGCGCTGGCCGAGGCCGACGCCGTGCGCTTCTCCGAGATCGCCGATCGCCTCGCGCAGCGCGTCGCCGACCTGCCGAAGGGCTTCGTCCATCGCGACTACCAGTCTCGCAACCTGATGGTCGTCGACGACGGCAAGCTCCGCCTCGTGTGGATCGACTTTCAGGACGCGCTCCTGGGCCCCCGCGTCTACGACCTCGTCGCGCTGCTCAACGACAGCTACCAGGAGTTCGATCGCGCCTTCGTCGAGGCGCGCCTCGCCGAGTACGCCGAGGCCGCGGGCCTCCCGGCCAAGGAGAAGGCGAAGCTCCAGGGCGAGTTCGACCTCGTCACCGTCCAGCGCAAGCTGAAGGACGCGGGCCGCTTCGTCTTCATCGACCGCACGAAGAAGAACACCTCGTTCCTTCGCTTCGTGACGCCGACGATCAAGAAGGTCGACGCCGCGCTCGCTCGCCTCGCGCCGAAGGACAAGGACATGGCCGAGCTCCGCGCGATCTTGCAGCGCACGCTCGGCGACGAGCTTCCCGCCGCCTGAAGGCGTGCGCTCTCCCATGAAGCGCCCTCGCAGCCGGTCCGAGCCACCGCCGAAGAAGGTGGTCGAGGTACGCCCTGAGGGTCTCTACCTGCGCGACAAGGGCGAGATCATCCCGCTCTGGGCCGGCGCGATGCACTACTGGCGGCACGCGCCCGAGGACTGGGGTCCGTGCCTCGACGCGATGAAGGCGATGGGGCTCCGGCTCGTCGACACGTACGTGCCGTGGGGCGTCCACGAGACCGCGCAGGGCACGTTCGACTTCGGCGAGCGCTACGCCCGCCTCGACGTGGCGCGCTTCATCCGGCTCGCCGGAGAGAAGGGCATGCACGTCATCGCGCGCCCCGGTCCGCACATCAACGCCGAGCTCACGTACTTCGGTCTCCCCGAGCGCGTGGTGTGGGACCGCGAGTGCCAGGCGCGCACGCCGCGAGACAACCCGGTCATCCTCCCGCTCGTACCGGTCGCGTTTCCGGTGCCGAGCTACGCGAGCGATGCGTTCCACGACGAGACGGCGCTGTGGTTCGAGGCCTGCGGTCGCGTGCTCGCGCCGCTGCTCTACCCGCACGGCCCGATCGTCATGCTCCAGGTCGACAACGAGGGCGCGCTCTACTTCCGCGACGGCCCCTACGACCAGGACTACCACCCCGATGCGATCCGTCTCTTTCGCACGTTCCTCCGCGAGAAGTACTCGAGCGTGACCTCGCTCCGCGACGCGTGGAACGACACGGCCATCACGTTCGCGACCGTCGCGCCGCCCGTGCGCTTCGACGCGAAGGAGGCGAACGAGCTCGCCCGTCACCTCGACTGGATGGAGTTCCACGAGCACCTCCTCGCGGAGGCGATGGGGCGCTTCAATCAGTCGCTCGAGAACGCCGGGCTCACGACCGTCCCGACGCTCCACAACTTCCCGCTCGGCGAGGCGGCGACGCCCCTCAACGCGAGCCGCATGGCCGAGGTCGTCGACCTCATCGGTCTCGACTACTACCATCCGGCCAATCCGCAGCATCACATGACGATCCTGCGGCGCACGGGCGAGCTCGCCACGCGCTGCGAGGGCCGTCAGGTGCCTCCGTTCGGCGCCGAGGTCGGCGCGGGGTTCCCGCCGTTCTTCCCGCCGCTCGACGACAAGGACTCGGTCTACACGCTCATGGCCGCGATGGCCTACGGCCTCCGGGGCTTCAACCTCTACATGGCGGTCGATCGCGATCGCTGGGTCGGCGCGCCGATCGACGTGCACGGGATGCCCCGGCGTCTCGCCGACGACTATCACGCGCTCATCGAGGTGCTCGACCGCGTGCGCTTCAACTCACTGCGCCGCGCGACGCCCGTGAAGCTCGTCGTCCCGCGCGCGCTGCGGCGCCTCTCTCGCGCGACGCACGCGTTCGGTCCCGTGACGCCCGCCGCCTTCCACATCGCGGGCGCCGGTCCGCTCGAGAGCTGCCTCGAGGACGACTTCGGTCTCGGTGAGGTCGCGCCCATCGTCGGCGAGTCGTTCGTGCGCGCGTTCGAGCGTGCGCTGCTCGCGCGTGGTGTGCCGTTCTCCTATGCCGGCGGCGAGAGCCTCGAGATGAGCATCGTGGGCGCCTCGTGGATCGTCTGCACGACCGCGGGCGGCCTCAAGGCCGACGTGCTCACGTCGCTGCGAGGCGCGAAGGAGCGCGGCATCGCCGTGACCATCGGACCGCGCGTGCCCGACCGCGACGGCGCGATGCGCCTGCTCGCGAAGCCGCACGACGTACGCGGGCTCGAGGTCGAGGCGCTCGCGGATCCGTCGCAGGCCGACGTGCTCGTCGCGCGCCGCATCGACGAGCTCTCGCTACCCGCCTATCCGGTCGACGTCCCGGACGTGCACGTCGCGCTCCACGAAGACGAGCAGGGAGTGCCGCGCGTTGCCTTCGTGATGAACCCCACGGGCAGCACGGTCGTCGCGACGGTCGGCCTCGGCCGCGTCCGCGTGCTCGTCGATCTGCTGCCGCGCGCGCGCGCGCACAATCGCATCGAGCCGCACGCCGGGACGGGCGCCTTCGTGGTCGAAGTGCCCGCCCGGACGGTGCGAATGTTCTCGGTCGAGATCTGAAGCGCAGCGCTTACTGCGTGCAGGTCGGGATCTTCGAGCAGGCCTCGACGACCCGCCCGCCGGGGCACTTGTTGACGTAGCAAGCGCCGCCGTCGGCGCACTCCGCCTGCGTCTTGCAGAGCTGGATGCCGCCGCCACCCCCTCCACCCCCTCCACCCCCTCCACCCCCTCCACCCCCTCCACCGCAGGCGGCCTTGCAGATGCTGCCGGTGAAGTTCTGGACGCAGCAGACCTGGCCGCCGGTGCAGTCGGCCTTCTCGTCACATCCGAGCTTCGCGCCCTGGCAGTTGGCGTTGGCAGCAAGGCAGCCTGCGTCGCCCTGGAAGCTCGTGCAGCAGACCTGAGCGGGGGCGGTGCATGCAGCCGCTCCGCAGGTGATCGCGTTCGGGTTGGAAGGTGCGCCGCCCTCGATGGTGCTTCCGCTGCTGCTTCCGCTGCTGCTTCCGCCGTCGGTGCCGCCGTCGGTGCTGCCGCTGGTGCCACTGGTCCCGCTGGTGCCACTGGTCCCGCTCGTACCACTCGTGCCGCTGGTCCCGCTGCTTCCGTCGGCTCCCGCCTCGGCGATGTCGTCGACGGCGGCGTCACCACCGCAGCCGCCGAGCACGCCCGCGACGCCCCACGCGACCATCGCTCCACATCCGGCCAACCAAGCAAGTCGGTTCATCTGGTCTCCTCCCGCGAATCCCAATTCTTGTCTCTGCATGAGCACGAGGCAACCAAACTGTTGCAGAGTGCAGCGGTAGGGCGGCTCACGGCCCCAGCGGCCGGCGCCCGGTCCCTTCACCCTCGCTCAGAAGGCGTAACGGATCGAGACGCCCGCGTCGAATGCGAGCGGCGTATCGCTGCCGATGGTCCGCTTGAAGCCGGTCGCGTCGCGCAGCCCTCCGTTGAGGCCGAGCGCGAAATGCCGATCGAGCTGGTACCACTCGAGGCCGATCCGGCCGCCGAGATAGAGGCCGAGATCCTCGGCGTCCTTGAAGCCGATGATCTCGAGGGCGCGACGACGGATGTCCGCCTTCATCGCACCGATGTCGCCTTGCACGTACACGCCGAACCGATCGGTGAAGCGCACGGTGAGACGCGCGCCGCCGCCGAAGCCGAAGATCGGGAACGCGCGCGTCTTCGGCGGGTCCTGCGAGCCGGAGGTGTCCGTGAAGCCGAGCTCGCCCTCGCCGAAGAGCATGAGCCACTTGAACAGCTCGTAGCCGAGCTGCACGCGGAGCAGCGGCGCGGGTGGAGCGGTCTTGCCGAACTTGCCGAGGAAGACGAGCGCGCCGATCGACGAGTCGAGGACGAGCGACTTCTTGTACGGCGCCGGCGGCGGCGCCTCGGGCGGCGGTGCAGGCGCGTCGACGAGCGCGCTGCTCTGCGTGTCCTTCTCGAGATCGATCTGCCCCGCGGCGATCGGAGGCGCGGGCTGCGCGGTGGGCGACGGCTCCTGCGCGCTCGCGTGCGATGCGGTCAGCATCGGCGCGATCACCGTGGAGGCGAGCACGAGCGCGCACATGAGCTGTGAGCGGTGCATCGGAGGGTCAGGCTAACACCACTCGGCGGGCTCGGGTGCGCGTGTCAGTGGAAGTTCTGCGCCGCCCAGATACTGCCGTCTTTGGCCGTTCCGAAGCCGCACGCGACCTTCGTGTGCTTGGTGCTGGCCATCGCCTCGTAGTGGCCACCGCCCGGGCCCTCACCCCACATCGCCTTCAGGCACTTTGGGATCATCGTCCCCGCCGGGCCCGGCCAGCCCGGGCACTCGTTCTGTGCAAACTCCCCGCATTTGCCGAAGGCGCCGTGCGCCTTCAGGGTCGTCGCGTCGCTCTGCGATTCGCCGTCGGTGCACGCCTCGGCGTCGGTCCACCGCGCGTAGGGCGCGAGGCCCTTCGTCTTCCGGTACTCGTTGATCGTCGCGACGCAGATCTCGGCGGGCGACCCACCGGCCGTCCCGCTGGCGCCGCTGGCGCCGCTGGCGCCGCTGGCGCCGCTGGTGCCGCTCGTCCCGCCGCTCGTCGTATCGCCGGACGAAGAGCTCGTCGCGTCGCCGCTGCTCGACGTCGCGCCCGAGGAGGTCCCCGCCTGCTTTCCGCCGAGCGTGCTGGAGTCGTCACTGCACGCGAACGCGAGCAGCGACAGGGAGGACGCGAGAAGAGTCAGGGATGCAGCTCGCCACATCCTCCGAAGCGTACCCGGCGGCTACTTGAGGAGCCAGCCGAAGAGCATGTGCTTGGTCGTCTGTCGGGAAACGTCCGCGATCGAGTCGACCAGCGGGATCTCCTTCGGACAAACCACCACGCAGTTCTGCGCTTTTCCACAGTCCTGCACGCCGCCCTCGCCCATGACCGCCTCGAGGCGCTCGGCCGCGTGCATCTTCCCGCTCGGGTGCAGGTTGAAGAGGCGCACCTGGCTGAGCGCAGACGGGCCGATGAAGCTCGAATGGTCGTTCACCTGGGGACAGGCCTCGAGGCAGCAGCCGCAGGTCATGCAGCGGGAGAGCGGATACGCCGTCTCCTGGTTCTCTTGCGACTGGCGAGGTCCCGGCCCGAGCTCGTGAGAGCCGTCGAGGTCGATCCACGCCTTGACCTTCTTCAGGTCGTCGAACATCCGCGTGCGGTCGACGATGAGGTCGCGCACGAGCGGGAACTTCGTCATCGGCGCGAGCGTGATCTCCTCGCCCTCGGGAGCGATCTGATCGATGAGCGCCGAGCATGCCTGGCGGACCTTGCCGTTGACGAGCATCGTGCACGCACCGCAGACCTCCTCGAGGCAGCAGGAGTCCCACACCACCGGCGCGGTCGAACCGCCGTCCGCCTTGTGCGGGTTCTTCTGGATCTCCATCAGCGCGCTGATGACGTTCATCTGCGGGTGCCAGGAGATCTCGAACTCTTCCCAGCGCTTCGAGTCGGTCTTCGTGGGCCCGTCCTGGCGGAGGACCTTGAGCCGGACTTTCTTCTTTTCGGCCATCGTCGCGGACCATCATTAGGGGGCGAACCGGCGACAGGCAACAGCCAAGAGGCCACCGGCGACGCGACAGCACGCGAATTGCAGTTGTGAAAGGTCATGCGAGCACGCCGCGCTTGGTCTCAGCCGGGGAGAGGTGCGCGAGCCGTGCGCCTCGGCCTCATGGCCTTCGGCTCGCTCTTCCTCGTTCAGGGCATCGCAAAGGCGCTCGACCCCGTGGCGTTCATGGCTGGGCTCGATGCGTTCCACGTGCTCGCGCCCGCGGCGCTCGGCCCGCTCTCGCTCGGTGCGCTCGGCCTCGTGTGGACCGTGCTCGAGCTGCTGGCCGGCGTGGCAATGCTCCACGGCGGGCTTGCGCGCGCACCGGGCAGGGAGCTTCCGCGCGCCGGCATCGAGCTCGCGCTCGGCCTGTCCTTCACCTATCTCGCGCTCGACGCAGGCGCGCTCGCGCGGCATCTGACGGGCGCGCGCTCGCTCCTCTTCGGCGGCTATCTGGCGCCGCCGCTCTCGTGGCTCGTCGCCTTCGATCAAGCTCTGGCGATAGCCGTGCTCGCGTGGCTCTTCACGCGAGCCATGGCCTGGCCAGGCTACTTCCGCTCGAACGTGACGCCCTTGGCGGTCATCGACCAGTGATCGCCCACGCGATGAGGCGGGCTGGTGACGGGGATGGTGAGCGTCACGAACGCCTTGATCTGGATGTCGTTGCCCTGGAACGCGGCGATCGGCGCCGTCAGGGTCTCCTTTGCGCCGCCCTCGTCACGAACGAGCCTCAGGTTGCCCTCCGCATCGATGTCGAGCGTGCTGTCCTTCTTGCTCGTCCAGGAGCCGACGTACTCCTTCTTCGCGCCCGCGAGCTCCGTCTTCACCTCCGGCGGTGAGACGAGCACCAGCCCGCCGCCGTCGATGCTGTCGGCGAATTTCTCGGCCTTCGCCTTCACGTAGAACACGCCGGCCACACAGGTGCCGAGGCCGAGAACGGCCAGGACACCGATGATGATCAGCGCGATCGCGAGGCCGCTGAGGCCCTTCTTCTGCGGAGGCGACGGAGGGTTGTTCACGTGGGCGACGTTGCGGCCGCCTTCGTCGGCTCCTTCGTGTCGCCCGCCGCGTGGCTTGCCGCGCCCGCGGTCTCGTACTTCCGCGCGCGCGGCTTCACGAGGCTGATGTCGACCTCGTCGGTGACGTGAACCGTCTTGCCGAGGAGCGGGTAGTCGAGGCCGCGCACGTAGTTGACGACGCTCTTGCCGCCCGAGCCTTCGCCGTAGAGGGCCATCGTGGTGCGAAGGAACTTCTCGTCGTCGCGAGCCTTGAAATCAGGCTTGAAGTGAGCGCCGCGAGACTCGTCGCGATTGCGCGCGCCCTGCGCGATGACGCGCGCGAGGACGAGCATGTTCCGCAGGTGACGCACGAACTGCGCGCCCTGGTTCGCGTGCGTGGAGGTGTCGGTGACGCCGATCGCGAGCGAGCGCTCCTCGAGCTCGTCGATCTTCGCGATGACCTTGTCGAGCACGGCGTTGTGACGCTCGATGGTGCAGTCACGCAGCATGACCTGCGCGAGCTCCTCGTGGATCTTGTACGGGTTCTCCTTGCCGGTCATCCCGAGGATGGCCGAGTAGCGCTCGCGCTCACGCGTCTGTGCCTTCTCGAACACGGAGCTCTTCACGTCGAAGGCGCTCTTGTCGAGGTTCTGCACGTACGTCGCGATCGCGGGGCCGGCGACCATGCCGCCGTAGATGCACGAGAGGAGCGAGTTGGCGCCGAGGCGATTGGCGCCGTGGTACGCGTAGTCGACCTCGCCGGCCGCGTAGAGCCCGGGGATGTTCGTCGCGTGGTTGCGCGGCGAGCCCATGACGAGGCGCCCGTCGGCTGACTTCTCGAAGTCGATCCAGAGACCGCCCATCGAGTAGTGGACGGCCGGGAAGATGCGCATCGGGTTCGTGTACGGATCCTCGCCGACGAACTTCTCGTAGATCTCGAGGACGCCCGAGAGCTTCTTGTGGAGGATGTCCTTCGGGAGGTGCGTGACGTCGAGGTAGACCTCGAGCTCGTTCTGGCCGGTCTTGTTGTTGAAGACGCCCTTGCCCTCGTGGAAGCACTTGAGGAACAGCTCGCGCGCGGCGATGTCACGCGGCACGAGGTTGCCGTAGCCCGGGTACTTGTTCTCGAGGAAGTACTCGCGCTGGCTCTCCGGGACGTCCTTGCCGCGGCGCTTCTCCTTCGCGTCCTTGGGGACCCAGACGCGTCCGCCTTCACCGCGCACGCTCTCCGAGATGAGGCGCAGCTTGTCGGCGGCGGGGATCGCGGTCGGGTGGACCTGGATGAACTCGCCGTTCGCGTAGCAGGCGCCCTGCTGGTAGACGGCGCTCGCCGCTGTGCCGGTGTTGATGACGCTGTTCGTCGACTTGCCGAAGACGATGCCGGAGCCGCCGGTCGCGAGGCACACGGCCTCGCCGGGGAACGACTTGATCTCCATCGACTTGAGGTCCTGCGCGACGATGCCGCGCGCGACGCCGCCCTCGTCGAGCACGCAACCGAGGAAGTCCCAGAGCTCCCACTTGCGGACCATCTTCTCGCCTTTGACGGCGATGCCCTTCTCGTTCTCGACCTCGATCGTCTCGTAGCGACGGACCTGCTCGTCGAGCGCGTAGAGGAGCTGCTGCCCGGTCGTCGCGCCGGCGAACGCCGTGCGGTGGAACAGCGTGCCGCCGAAGCGACGGAAGTCGAGGAGGCCCTCGGACGTGCGGTTGAACGGCACGCCCATGCGGTCGAGCATGTAGACGATGCCGGGCGCCGCGTAGGTCATGCCCTTCACGGGGGGCTGGTTCGCGAGGAAGTCTCCGCCGTAGACCGTCTCCTCGAGGTGGACCTCGGGAGAGTCGCCTTCGCCCTTCGTGTTCACGCTCGCGTTGATGCCGCCCTGGGCGCAGACCGAGTGCGAGCGCTTGACGGGAACGAGCGAGAAGAGGTCGACGGGAATGCCGGCCTCGCAGAGCTTGATCACGGTGGTGAGGCCCGCGAGACCTCCGCCGACGACGATGACGCGCCTGACCTTTCCGGATTCGGTGACGATGCTGCTCGACTTTGCCATGGGGCTCTCTTCGATGGGGTCAGTGGCCGCCGCTGGGAAGGGGCGGGGGGGACGACGATGCGGGGCGCGGCGCATTGCCGGCCGGAATCGCATGGGGGGGAGGAGGGGGAGGCTGGGAATCGGGTCCGCAGGAGAAGGCCGGCCAGGCCGGCTCGCTCGCGGGGAACAGGCGCGAACCGGTCGCGAGCTGGACCACGAGCGCGGACGACAAAGCAAAGAGCAGCACGCCGGAGACGCGGAAGACGACGCGAGCCGCCTTCTGCGCGGCCTGCGTGCGCGTGTACCCCCACGTCGTGCAGAAGCTGCACATGCCGTTCACGAGATGAAACACGGAGCCTGCCAGGCCGACGATGTAGCCGAGAGAGATCCAGGGCACCCCATACTTCGTCGACGAGAGGTCCTCCACGAGCTTCGTCGAGTACGAGCTCTCGGCGAGGCCGTGCAGCCACGTCTGCGCGCGGAATTCCCAGAGGTGCAGGCTCACGAACGCGAGCACGACGAGACCGGAGGCGCGCTGCAGCGTGGCGAGCACGTCGGTGTCGTAGGCGTGCTCGGTGTCACGTGGCCCGAGCACGCGGATCACGCCGTAGATCGCGTGGAAGAACAGCGGGACGATCACGAGCGGCTCGAGCACGCCGAGAACGCCACCGTGGAGCAGCCCGACCTGCCGGTCGTAGACGGCGCGCGACCCGACGATCGACGCGGTCACCCAGATGTGGAGGACGAGGAACGCGCCGAGCGGGATGACGCCGCTCAGGGAGTGGAGCTTCTTCAGCACGCTGCCCCGGCGACTAGTCTCTGCGGTGACGCTGGCGGAGGCCATCGGATCGGCGTCAACCTACCACGCTCTTCAGTGTCCGCCGTCGGCCTTCGAGAGGCAGATCTGAGCCTCCTCCGAGGTGCGCGCCTGGATGAGACAGCAGGCGAGCTCGCGCGGGAGCTCGGTCCCGGCATCGTCCGGACAGGGGGCAGCCTGCGCCGGGGTCCCAGGAGGGGGGTCGCTCCGCTGACACGCGGCCAGCGCCCCGATTCCGATCGCCACCGACCCCACGACCCCGAAAATCATGCGCGCCACGGCCGCAGCATACCGAGTCCGCTCCCCGGTTCTCCTGTTTCCGGTTCTCCTGTTTCCGGTTTTCCCCTTCCGCCCTAAACGGCCGGGCCCGATTCGAGGGACGAGAATCGTGCTCGGTGATTTAGGCTGCGTGCGCTTCCGTGTTGCGCCGCTTCGCCCTCGCCCTCCTCCTCACCGTCGCGAGCCTCGTCGCGTGCTCGCGCTCAGCCCGCCAGGCGAAGCCCGTCGCGACGCTCTCGACCTCGCCGGCGGGGGCGAACGCCTTCGCGGAGGTGCGAGCGAAGTGGGAGCTTCGCAAGCTCGACCCGGCGACGGCCTCGGACTTCATCCGTCGATTCCCGAGCGACGGCGCGGTGCCGCTCGCGAAGGTCTATCTCTCCTTCGCGTACCTGCAGGAGGGCGACCTCATCAAGGCCGACGGCGTCCTCACGTCGCTCGCCGATCTCAAGCCCGGCGCGACCCGCGATCTTGCGAACGTGGCGCGCGCGCGGAGCCTTCGCCTCCACGGCGCCCCGCAGTCGGCGCTCGACATGCTCCGCCCGCTCGTCGGCAAGGTCGTCGACGACGCCGACCGCGAGCTCTTCCTCGAGGAGCTCGCGCTGACGGCCATCGCGGCCCACGACGACTACGAGGCGCTCGCTTATCTCGACGCATGGCTGCGCGGCGTCGGCGAGGACGACCGCGATCGCGTCCGGATGAAGATCGCGCAGATCCTCGAGACGCTCCCGCGCAGCGTCCTCGAGCAGACCTACCGCACGATGCGTTCGCGCGGCGTCGCCTCGGGCTACACGACCGACACTCAGAAGCTCGTCGCGGCGCGTCTCGCGCGCATCGCGGTGGAGTCGAACGACGCCGCGCTCGCACGCTGGCTTCTCGACGTGAGCGGCACGAGCGCGACGCAGACCGGCGGCGACGCCGGGCTCGAGCTCGGCGAGCTCGCGTCCAGCCGGCGTGGGCTCCAGGTCTCCGGCAAGACGGTCGGGCTCCTCTTGCCGACGCGCACGCGTGAGCTCCGCGACGAGGCGGCCGACGTGGTGCGCGGCGTCTCCTGGGCGCTCGACCTCCCGCGTCGTGCGGGCGCTGCCGACGGCGTGCGGCTCGTCACCCGCGACGACGGCGTCGACGACGCGGGAACGCGCGCCGCGATGGAGGAGCTCGCGGGCGAAGGCGCCTCGGTGATCGTCGCAGGCTTCGATCGGGCGAGCGCCGATCGCGCGAGCCTCTGGAGCGAGCAGAGCGGAGTGCCCGTGCTGCTCCTCGCGGCTCCGAGCGCGGCTCGCATGCCGAAGAACTACGCCTTCGTCCTCGGCGAGCGCACCGAGCGCGAGCTCGCGATGCTCGGCGACGCGCTCCTGCGCCATTCCGTGAAGACGGCCGCGTTCGTCATCGACACCACGGAGGATGAGGCCGCAGGCCGCGCCGCGGAGGCCGGCGGCCTCGTGCTCCTTCCGCCGACGCGCTGCGATATTCCGCTGTCGGAGGCCGGCAAGCCGCGCTTCCCGGTCGATGCATGGATGGCGTCGGGCGCGCAGGGGTGGCTCGTGTCGGGGCCGACGCAGTGCGCGCGCGACGTCCTCCGCGACGTGAAGCGGCTCCTCGAGTCGAGGCGCTCGCCCAACGATCGCGTGATCGCGGTGACGCTCGAGGCCGGCGTGACGCCCTCGGACGTCCCGCGTGGCATCGTCGTGCTCAGCGCGTCGGCAGGGCTCGTCCCGATCCTGGCCACGAGGCCGGAGGAGGCTCACGAGGAGGATGTGCGCACCTTCATCGAGCGCTTCGGCGTGCGTCCGAGCTACTGGACGGCGCTCGGCCGCGACGCGGGTGCGCTCGCGGGCGCCGCCCTTGCGCCTCTGCCTCCCGACGCGACGAGCGAGCCGAAGGCCGTCGTCCAGCGGAGGGCGATCGTCCAGGCGGGCCTCTTTGGCGCGAAGCTTCGGTTGTGGACGACGGACGACAAGGGGATTGGCCCGGATCGGACCCTCCCACGAGCGCTGCGCCTGGCGACCTGGAAGGCGAAGTAAGGCAACCGGAGGGCCGGCACGGCGCATGCGTTCGTCCTCCGCATGATCGTCGATCTGCCCACCACCCAGCCCCCGTTTCCCGGTCCCGTTCCCGTTCCCGGCGAGCCCTCGCCCGACCCTGCGCCTTCCCACACCCCATCCGGCCCGGTTCCGTACGATCCGGTGCCCGTTCCGCAGGATCCGACCGAACCGCAGCCCTGAGCGGGCCTTCGGGACCTGATCGGTTTGCGGGGATGGGGTGCCGAGGCTAGACCTCGTGCGTGACGGGACCGACGAGACGAGGCGAGAAGCAACGCGGGGCGCTCGTGCTCGCCATCGCGCTCGCCGGCAGCGCCGTCGTGCTGCCCGCGGTCTCGGCGGGCTGCTCGTCGAGCCCGGAGCCCGCCGCGCCCGCGCAGGCGTGTGGCCTCCAGGTCTGGCACAAGCCGGCGACCCGCGACGCCCACGTCGAGATCGTCGGTGACTGGAACGACTGGAAGAGGCCGGGAACCATCCCCGAGGTGCGCAAGGACGGCTGGGTTGCCGCGATGATCGACGCTCCGGTCGGCGAGCACGCCTACGCGATCGTCGAGGACGGCGTGTGGCTCACCGACAAGCAAGTCCCGATGACCGCCTTCCACGACGGCAGGGAGGTCGCCCTCGGTGTCGTCGCGGACTGCGAGCGGCCGGTCGTGCACGTCGAGGGCACCGAAGGCTCGGCGGACGGTCGCATCGTCGTTCGCGCATCGTTTCACGCGGCACGCGGCGGCGCGGCGCTCGACCCGGCCGCCGTGGTCGTCACGTCGCGCGAGGGCGTCACGCTTCCCGTCGCCTCCGCCGACCCGCAGACGGGCGCGCTCCGATTCGAGGCCTCCGGCCTGAAACGTGGAAAGTACACGTTTTCGATCCGTGCCCGCGACACGCGAGGCGTCGACGCCGACGAGGCCATCGCCACCGTCTGGGTCGAGGCGCACGCCTGGGACCCTCGCGACGCGATCGTCTACCAGGTCTTCCTCGATCGCTTTCGCGGCGACGCTGGCCCGCTCGCGCCGCCCGCCCAGCCCTCCGATCGCGCGGGCGGTACGCTCGCGGGCTTGCGGCAGGCCGTCGAGGCCGGCGACATCGAGGCGCTCGGCGTGAACACGCTCTGGCTCTCGCCCCTCTACAAGAACCCCGAAGGCGAGTTCGGCGGCAACGACGGCCACTCGTACACGAGCTACCACGGCTACTGGCCGATCGCGTCGCGCGAGCTCGACTCGCGCGTCGCGAGCGAGGCCGAGCTCGACCGGTTCATGCAGAGCGCGCACGACCGCGGCATCCGCGTGCTCTTCGACGTCGTGCCGAACCACGTCCACGAGCAGCACGCGTGGGTGAAGGACCACCCCGACTGGTTCAACCAGGAGAAGGCGTGCATCTGCGGTCAGGGCGCGTGCGACTGGGCCGGGCACATCAAGACGTGCCGGTTCGCACCCTACCTGCCCGACCTCGACTGGACGAACCTCGACGCCGCGCGCGCCGCCACGTCCGAGGTGATGTGGTGGTTCGACCGCTGGGGTGCCGACGGCCTGCGGATCGACGCGGTCCCGATGATGCCGCGCGCCGCCACTCGTCGCATCGTCAACGCCGTCCGCACGCGCTACGAGCACAAGGGCAACGTCCCCTACATCCTCGGCGAGAACTTCACCGGCCCAGGCGGCTACCAGAACCTCCGGTACGACCTCGGCCCGTTCGGGCTCGACGGCAGCTTCCACTTCCCGCTCATGTGGACGCTCCGCGAGACGCTCGCCGCCGAGACCGCGCCCATGGGCGACATCGACACGAGCTTCCGCGCCGGTGAGCAGGCCTGGGACGGCGCAGGCGCCGTGATGGGCATGATGATCGACAACCACGACGTCTCGCGGTTCGCGTCGGTGAGCGCCGGCAACGCCACCGGCGACGCGTGGTCACCTGCTCCGCAGCCGCTCGATCCGATCGTCTACGCGAAGCAGCGCGTGGCGCTCGCCACCGTCCTCACGCTGCCCGGTGCGCCCGTCGTCTACTACGGCGACGAGGTCGGCCTCGCGGGCAAGAGCGACCCGGACTCGCGGCGTGTGATGCCGGCCGAGGCCTCGCTGCTCTCCTCGCAGGTCGAGACCCGCGCGCTCGTGCGCAAGGTCGGGCGCGCGCGGGCTTGCTCGACGGCGCTCCGCCGTGGCGCGCTCCGCACGCTCGTGGCCGACGCCGAGCGCTTCGTGTTCGCCCGCGAGGTCGAGGGCGACGTCGCCGGCGCCGCGATCGTGGTGCTCTCGCGCAGGCCCTCGCTCGCCGCCGAGGTGAAGCTCCCGCCCGGCGCCCCGAGCGAGGTCGTCGACGTCGTCACCGGTACGAAGGTGGACGTCTCGAACGGAACGTTGCCGTTGCCCGCCGATGCCTTCGGCGTTCACGTCTACGTGGCCGCCGGCGGCTCCTGCGGCGCAGAGTGAACCTCGGCCTCGATCACGGCGTCGAGCTGCTCGGGGTGTAGCAGGACAGCGCGTGGTCCGGGGCGCGCGAGGATCACGAAGCCGATCACGATCCAGAACGCCTCCTTCACGCGCTTGAGCACGATGAAGGCGGGCCCGAGCGAGGCCGCGTCGGGCACGCCGTAGGCCTGGAGCATCGCGAGATAGCCGACGTCCTGGACGCCGATCCCCGCGGGCGTGAACATCGCGGACGAGCGCACGACGGAGAGCGCCGCGTCGATCGAGAGGACCTCGACCAGCCCGAGCGGCGCGCCGAGCAGACGCAGGATCAGGTAGCTCTCGAGGCCTTCGAAGAGCCACAGGCCGAGCATGCGCCACGCGGCGGTCGCGCCCGCGCGCTTGTTCTTCGACAGGCGCGTCAGCTGCACGTCGGCCCGAGCGAAGTGGTGGCGTCGCTCCTCGATCCACGCTCGGATCCGCAGGAACTTCACCTTGCCGAGCGTCCCCGAGATGCGACCGGCGACCTTGCCGTGAGCGGCCAGCGCCTCGATCGCGATCGAGAGGAACATGAGGAACACCGCGGCGCCGAGGGTCGCGACGAGAAGGATGTCGCTGTTGAACAGCGTGCGCGAGGCGTGGAGCAGCGCGGTCGCGCCGAAGGCCGCCGAGAGCGAGACGTAGGCCGCGTGCATCCGCACGACGGTCCACCGCTTCGCTGTCGAGGCGGCGAAGACGTCGACGGCCGGGATGCCCGTCCGCTGCGAGACGAGGAGCGGCGAGATGGCGTCGGCCCAGACGGCACCCGCCGGCGCGCTGTTGGTCACCGCCTCGGTCCCGATGCGCAGCGTGAAGAGAAGCGACCACGACACCTTGCGGTCGAGCGCCCGGAGTAGCCCCTGCCAGGCCCAGGCGTCCATCGCCATCGCGAAGGGGAAGGGGACGGCGACGAGCAAGGACAGGAACCCGATGTCCTTGATCCGCTGCCAGGCCCCGGCGAGGTCCGTCCGGGCGAGGGCGGTCCCGAACAGGAGGACACACGCGCCGAAGGCCGCCCAGCGGAGGACGGGGACCACGCGCCCTCCCGAAGTGGCCTTGGCTGCGTCCTCCACCATCCAACCTTTCAGAGCGTACGCCCTCCGGTCAATGCGACGAGAAACCCCCGGAGACCCTTTACCCAGGGCACCGAGACGAGCTCGTGACTCAGGCATGAGTTGACAAACCTGGCGGCTCGGCCAATCTGCGCCACTCTAAGGTCGCGACTTCCCCTGCCGACCGCGTTCCGGAGCTCCATGACTGTCCTTTCGATCCCCAGCCGTGGAGTGCGCCCGTTTGCCGGTGCGCTCGCGCTCGGTGCGGGGTGTTTCCTCGCCGCGTCACTGCCTGCCTGCGGCAGCGACGAGACCAACAACCGGGACTTCGGTCAGCCGCCCGACGCGCAGACCTTCAACCCCGGGCTCGGTGGCGGAGACGGCTACGGCTACGGGAGCACGCCCGAGAAGCCCTTCGTCTGCCCCGACGCGCTCAAGCGCTGCAACCACACGATCACGTATCCGTTCAACGGCGAGACGTCGGTCGAGCTCCGTGGTGACTTCGGCGGCTCCGATACGTGGGTCACCGGCAAGCCGATGGTGAAGAAGGGCAACGTCTGGTCGGCCGACCTCACGGTCCCGTTCGGCAAGGCCGTCATGTACAAATTCTTCGTCGACGGCACGACGTGGAAGATCGACGACGCGCAGCCGAAGGTCACCGACGCGAACGCGAACACGAACAACACGTTCGTCGGCAAGACGTGCGAGCCCGCCATCTGCGAGGAGGAGGGCGCGCTCCCACCCGGCGTGTTCGACTGGCGCGATTCGGTCATCTACTTCGTCTTCGTCGACCGGTTCTTCGACGGTAACCCAGCGAACAACTGCGACGTCCCGGGCGTGAGCGGCGGAAACAAGTCGATCGCCAACTACCAGGGCGGCGACTGGGCCGGCGTCACGCAGAAGATCAACGACAACTACTTCACCGATCTCGGCGTGAACACGCTGTGGGTCACCGTGCCGTTCGACAACCCGCAGGTCGCGGGACTCGGCGTCGGCGGCGACACCCACCAGTACTCCGGCTACCACGGCTACTGGCCCAAGCTCGACTCGGACAACCCCGCCACGCTCGCCAGTGAAGGCTGCTTCGGGACCTTCGCCGAGCTGAAGTCGCTCGTCGCGGCCGCCCACACGAAGGGCCTCAAGGTGCTGTTCGACTACGCGATGGTGCACGTGCACTCGGCGTCGGGCATCTACGCCGCGCACAACGACTGGTTCTGGCCGAACAACAACGGCAAGGGCGGCAACTGCATCTGCGGCGAGGGCTGCTCGTGGGACGTGCTCCCCGATCGCGAGCGCTGCTGGTTCACCGGCTACCTGCCGCACTGGAACTACACGAACGCGACCGCGCGCGACTATTCGGTGACCAACGCCGTCGAGTGGATCAAGCAGACGGCGGACAGCACCGGCCAGGGGGTTGACGGCTTCCGCGCGGACGCGATCAAGCACGTCGACATCTCCTGGCTCACCGAGCTGCGCTCGAAGATCAAGAGCGACGTCACCGCGACCCAGGTGCCGGCGCAGCGGTTCTACATGGTCGGCGAGACGTACGACTTCGGGAACCGGGACGTCATCAAGTCCTACGTGGAGCCGAGCACGAAGCTCGACGGCCAGTTCGACTTCCCGCTGCGCAAGGACCTCGTCCAGGCCGTCATCATGCGCACGGAGAACATGAGCGACCTCGCGACGTTCATGAACTCGAACGACTACTACTACGGCGCGAACGCCGTGATGAGTACGTTCATCGGCAATCACGACCTGCCGCGCATCATCCATCTCGCCGCCAACGATCGTCTCTGGGGCGACGATCAAGGCTCGGATGGCAAGAACCTCGCGTGGGCCGGCCAGCCCGGTGCCGTTGCTGAGGTCGAGGCCTACGAGCGCGTCGCCAACGCGTTCGGCGTGCTCTTCACGAATCGCGGTGCGCCGCTCGTCTACTACGGCGACGAGATCGGGCTTCCCGGCGCAGGCGACCCCGACAACCGCCGCTTCATGCAGTGGACGGGTCTCAGCGCGAACCAGACCTACCTGAAGACGCGCCTCGCGAAGCTCGGCGACATCCGGAGCAAGCACCCCGCACTGCGTCGCGGAACGCGCACGACGCTCGAGTCGAACGCCGACGTCTGGGCCTATAGCCGCGTCACCACGGGCGACACCGTCTACGTCGCGGTCAACCGCAGCGACAGCGACAAGCCCGTCACCTCGATGCCGTCGGGCGCGCTCACCGAGCTCGTCACCGGCGCCGCCGCGAACGGGCCCAACGTCACGATCCCTGCGCGCCAGACCCGCATTTTCGTGACGAAGTAGCCTCGTGTACTCTCCGCGCATGTCCCGACGCGTTCGTTCGTGCCTCGCGCCCGCCTTCCTCATGTCGCTCCTCGCGGCGGTCGCTTGCGGAAACAAATCCGAGCCGGCGACGCCCTCGCTCTCAGACCCCGCACACGCTGCGGACCTCACTACCCCGGCAGGCTCCTCGGCGCTGCCGGCGGCCTCGGCCGACCCCGAGGGCGCGAGCGCGGGCGACGAGAAGCATCACCGTCAGCGCAAGCCGTTCCCGATCCACAGCCAGTGCACCCGCGTCGTGACCGTCGTGTTCGGCGAGGATCCGAAGGCGACCGGTGCCGGTCGTCGCACGATCGCCCCCGACTCGACGATCGACGGCCCGCGCGACCCCGAGGGCAAGCAGACCGTGTGGCTCCTCGACGAGAAGGGCGAACCCTTGCCCGTGAAGGTGCACATCACCCGCGGCATGAAGCAGCTCGAGATCGGCCGGAGCTGCACCACGCTCGACGCCCACTGAGCGACATTCACACGGCCTGAGCGCGCTCCCGGGTTAGGATGACGAGGTGAGAAGCTCCCACCGCACGCTCTCGCGAATGGCGGTGCCCGTGGGCGCCGCGCTCCTCGCGTTCGCTTCCGTGCAGTGCGGTCTGCTCGGGCCGCCGGGCGACTACGCGAGCGGCGGCGCGGGCGACCTCGAAGGCGGCGCCGAGGGCTCGGTCGATCGCGACGGCGCGGCGCTGTCCGACGGCAACGTCCTGCTTCCGGACGGCAACACCGTGCCCGGCACGATCGGCACGATCGCCTTGATGGCCGGCGAGCGTCAGCCCAGCTCACCGGAGGACGACCCCGCGTGGTCCGCCGATGCGTGGTCGGGCTTGCTCGCCGCCGACGGTCGTGTCGCGACGTGGCGCATCGAGAAGAGCGCGCCCATCATCGGCTCGTTCGACTCAGCGGGCCTCGTCGGCGGCACGTGGATGATGATCAACTTCGGCTTCGGCCTGAACGGCGGGCGCGGCGCCGCGGTCCAGTCGACGAGCTGGGCCCCGGGGATCGTGGGCGACTGGCGCGCGAACCGCGCGAACGGCGCTCCTGGCGGCCTCGACGAGAGCTCGCGCGTGTTCTTCGGAAGCCACCTCCTCTACGTCGGCGGCACTCGCACGAACGCCGGCGTCGACGGCGGCTCGCCGACCACCTTCTTCACGCAGGAGGTCCACGTCGCCGACGCCGATGCCGCGAAGAACGAGCTCAGCTCGTCGACCGATACGGGCAAGGAGCTCGTCGATGCGCGCGCGCGCTGCGGCGCGCTCACCACGAGCACGAACCTCTATGTCGTCGGCGGCCGCGCGCCCGTCACCGGTGGGCTCACCGCCTCGGTCGAGACGGCGAAGCTCGACGTCGCCGGCGGCACCGTCCAGGCCTTCGCGAGTCAGTCCGCGCTCATGAACGCGGGCGCCGAGTACAAGGTCCTGCAGCCGAGCCTCGTCGCCGCGGAGGGCTATCTCTTCGTCGCCGGCGGCCGTACGAGCTTCGCGGGCCCGCTGACCGACGTCGTCCTCTCGGCGAAGATCAACGCCGACGGAACCCTCGGCACCTGGCAGAACGTGACGAATCTGCCGAAGCCGCTGCACGATTTCGCGTTCGTCGGCTTCAAGGGCCGGCTCTATGTCGCCGGCGGAGTGGGTGCGACCGAACGCACGAATGACGTCTACTCCGCGACCATCAACGCGGACGGAACGCTCGGCGCGTGGGACGGCTCGAACGCCAAGCTGCCCTCGCCCCGGTCGGATTTCGCGGCGCTCGCCTACTGACGGAGACTCGAACGGAGTGAAGGTCGTGAAGCTCATCGTCCCCGCGGTCGCGACCGCGATCGTCCTCGCGTCGGGTTTTGCGCGTGCAGACGCCACGTGCATCAGCGCCTACGAGCAGACCCAGACGCTCCGGAAGGACGGCAAGCCGCTCGCCGCGAAGGCCCAGGCCGCGGTCTGTGCGCGCGAGGCGTGTCCCGCGCTGCTCGTGAAGGACTGCACCAAGTGGCAGTCCGAGCTCGAGGCCGTCATCCCGACGGTCGTCCTCGACCCGCGAAGCCCGTCCGGCGGGCTGCGCACCGACGTGCGCGTGAAGGTCGACGGTGTCGTCGTCTCCGAGAAGCTCGACCTGAAGCCGGTGCCTCTCGAGCCGGGCTCTCACCGCTTCGTCTTCGAGGCAGAGGGCTCCGTCCCCGTCGAACGCACGATCCTGCTTCGCGACGGCGAGAAGAACCGGAAGCTCACCGTCACGATGGCCCCGGCGGCAGACGCGAAGGGGGGGGCACGCCCGGTGCCGGTCGGCGTCTGGATCTTCGGCGGCGTCTCGGTCGTCGCGATCGCGACCTCGGCCGTCTTCGCCCTCGACGGGCTGGGCAAGAAGAGCGACCTCGACAGCTGCAAACCCCGATGCTCGCCGGCCGACGTCGACGCGATGTCGTCGAGCTTCACGTTCGCCGACGTGGCGCTCGGGGCAGGGGTGATGGCAGGGGCCGCCGCCGTATACCTGTTTCTCACCCGGCCCTCGGCCGAGGCGAGCGCGGCCAGCGCCGCCACCTTCAGACCGGCGCCGTACGCGGCACCGCTCTCCGGCGGCGGCACGCTGGGCGTTTCTGCCCGGTTTTAAGCAGGAATCGGACCATCACGAGAATGCAGGGCGTCCAGGCCTCGCTCGTCCCGGCATGAAAAAGAGTTCCGTTGCGGCGCTCGATCGTCCCTTGCGTAGGGGTTGCCATGCGCTATGTCGCTCCTTCCGCGTATTTCACTGAAGTCCGGCCAGGAGGGGATGGCCGGGTCCAACGCTGCTCAAGTGACCACGTGGGTTCGGGGAAGGCGACTGCGCTGATGAAGGAGGACGACGCATTGAGGCCGACGGCAAACTCGACGACGTCTGCGAAAGCGGTAGACTCACGGGCACTCGTGTCTTCTTCGCGTAAAGGGTCGGAGCTTACGATCGAAGCCTTGTACATCGCCCGCCTCACCGCAGGCTCGCCGGACGCGCGGAGCGCATGTGCCTCACGGCCGCGCCCCGACCACGACGAGGTTCCTGACGAGGGCGAGCGCGCCCGCATGATCAGCGACATCACGCGCTTGATCCGCGAGCCGCACATGCCGGAGACCACGCGCTGCGCCGGCCTCACGCTCATCGGTTGGCTCGCGCGCCGCATGCCCGGCGAGGCCGCGCACGCGATCGGCGTCTCCGAGGCACGTCAGTCGGAGCGGCGGCTTCGCGCCGCCCAGCGCAAGACGCGTTGAACGTCGAAGCGTGAGGGCGCCGCAGCGGGTCCGATACGCCGCGCTACCTCTCGCCGTGCTCGTGGCGGTCGTCGGCGCCGCCGTCGTGGTCCGCGTTCGCGCGCCGGCGACGCCTGCTCGAGGTGCCGCCACGGTGACGGTGACCTCGGCGCTGCCTGCGGCCGCGGGCCCCGCGTCGGGTCTCGGTGCGCCCCTTCGCGCGCCGCCCGTCGCGCCTGCCGCCAGCGCGGAGGCGGGCGTCGAGACGCATGGACCGCGCATGGTGCACGGTGGTCCACGGCATCTGCATCGCTCGGCGGCGCACGGCCCGCGCGCCGTGAAGGTCGGGTGGCGGGCGACGGTCGGCGGCGCGGTCACCGCGCAGGTGACGAGCTCGCCGGACGAGCAAACGCTCTACGTCGCAACGCTCGACGGCAACGTGATCGCCCTCGCCCGGGAGGACGGCAAGCCTCGCTGGTCCGTGGCCCTCGGCGAACGTGTGTATAGTGCACCTTTGGTGCGCGACGACGGCACCGTCTACGTCGGGAGCGACGCGAAGAAGCTCGTCGCGCTCTCTCCTGCGGGCGCCGTCCTCTGGCGCCTCGAGGTCGACGGCGAGGCCGACACCGGCGCGGTCTTCGCGAAGGACGGCTCGATCGTCTTCTCGGCGGGCGCCTCCGTCCTCTCCGTGCGGCGTGGCGGGGACGTAGCCTGGCGCTTCACGGCGAAGGGCAAGGTCTTCACCGCGCCCGCGGTGACCGAGAACGGTCTCGTGATCGTCGGCTCCCAGGACGACCGGGTCTACGGGATCGACGCGACGGGAGCGGCGGCCTGGTCGACTGCCCTCGGCGCGGACGTCGACGGCGCGGCGGTTGTCGGCGACGACGGAGGCATCTACGTCGGCACGGACAAGGGCGAGGTCGTTCGTCTCGACCCCGGCGGCAAGGTGGTGTGGCGCACGCCGGTCGGCGGGTACGTGCGGGGCGTCCTCTCGCTCGCGCGAAACGGGGACGTCCTGGCGGGCACCTACGGTCCTGTTCCGCACGTGGTCCGGCTCGCTCCGGACGGGCTCATCCGCGGGGCGTTCGCGATCAAGGGCACGGGGGCGAAGGAATTCGGCATCCACGGGGGCCCGCTCGAAGACGCGGACGGGACCCTCTACTTCGGCGCCCAGGACGACGCGGCCTACGCGATCGACGCAGAAGGCGGCCTAAGGTGGCGCTTCCCGACCGGAGCGGACGTCGATGCTCCCCTGACGATGCTGTCCGACGGGAGCCTCGTGGTCGCGTCGGAAGACGGGACGATCACGATGCTTTTGCCGTGAGCGACGTGGGACGGGTATCCTCGTCGCCCGCGCGATGGTTGCGATCCCCAACACGAAGGACACAGACCCCGAGGACGTCGTCTGGGGTCTCCAGACCGCCGAGGCTCTGTGGAAGCGCGGCGAACGCATCGACGCCATCGTCTGGCTGAGGCGCGCGGCGCAAGCCGCGGGGGATGCGGCCGACGACGATCGCGCGCTCGAGCTCGCGCGTGCCGCCGCGGAGCTGAGTGATTGGATGGCCACCGAGCCCGCGCCGGGAACGGAGCCGCCCCCGCCGATGGGCTCGTCGCTTTCGGCCTCGCCGCCCGCGGTCACCGCACCGCCGCCTCCGGATGCGCCGCAGCGCCCTTACGATCCGCACAACGCGTCGACCTTCGTGCCCTTCGGTGACGACGGCGGCGCGGGACCGGGGCCGATGACGCCGCGAGTGCCGAGCGCGCCGACCTACCGACCCTCGCCGCCGCTGAGTCGCCCGCCGTCGTCTCCGACCATCCAGACGGCCGAGCCCAACTTTTCTCCGGCCGCCGCAGCGCCGCCGGCCGATGAGCCGCCTCCCGCTCCGGAGCCCAGCCACGAACAGCGCAGCTACGACGACGCCGAGCCGAGCGCAACGACGTCGGTGCCGCCCGCGGAGCACGTGCACGCGGGCATGTTCAATCCCTGGGACGACGGCGCGCTTCCCGCGCCGGCCGCGGCCGCAGAGGCGTCGCCACCCGCGGCCTTGTCGGCCGACGACGAAGAAGTCATCACGAGCCTGCGGCCGAACCAGCTCGCCGAGCGCGCCGAAGCGGTCGCGTCGTCGGGGGCATCCGAGCGCTCGCAGCCGCCGGCGCCTTCGTCGGAGGCGCCGCCGGAGAAGTCCGCCACGGGTCGGCCTGCGCCGGGCCGACCTCCGCCGTTGCCCGCAAGGGCGAAGAAGCCCCCGGTTCCCGGCGCGCCGATGCCGCCGAGCGCACCGAGCATCCCGCGAGCACCTGCCGCGCCGACGGCTCCGCGGGCGCCGATGGCTCCGCGACCTCCCGGTGAGGCGCCGTCCGCGCGCGCGTTGCCGGTGGCTCCTCCGCGTCCTGCTCGCATGACGCCCGCGCCGCCCAGCCCGACGCAGGTGATGGCGCAGCCCGAGGTGTCGAGGCCCGCGGAAGCGCAGGCCGAAGCGCCGCCCGATTTCGCCTCCGTCCCCGTGATCATCTCTCCCGAGCCGACAGAGCCGAGGCCGATCGCCGCCGAGGCCTCGGAGCCCGAGCTACCGATCGAAGCTCCCGCCGACGCGACGGCCACCCCGGCTCACGCTGCGGTCGCGACCCCGGCTCCCGCTGCGGTCGCGACTTCCGCCCCCGCTGCTGCTGCTCCCAAGAAGCTCGACCTCGACGCCGTCGAAGCGTTCGCCGATCTGCCCGACGACGCGCGTACCGCCTTCGCCGCGGCTGCCAAGGTGAGCGCGCTCGCAGAGGGCGAGGAGGTGAGCGGCTTCGCGCTCGCGTTCATCCTCGAAGGTACGGTCGACGTCGCCGCGACGATGGTCGATGCGCCTGCGGCGCGTCTCGAGGCCGGCGCCGTCCTGCGCTCGCGCGGGACGACGGACGAAGGCGTTCCGATGCGCCTCATCGGCGTGAGCAGCGGCATCGTCGCGACGTGGACGGACGCCGAGGTCCAGGACGCATTCCGCACGTGCCCCTGGGTCGAGGAGGATCTGCGGACGGCCGCCGACCGCATGCAGACGCTCGTCGGCGTCACGATCGGTCCGCTCGGCGAGCGCCTCGACGCTTCGATCCGCGAGCAGATCATCGGTCGTCTCACGATGAAGACGCTCATCGCCGGCGACGTGGTCGTGACCAAGGGCGAGCCCATGGTCGGCCTCATTCTCATCGGTGTCGGCGAGCTCGAGCTCCTCGAGGGCGACACGGTCGCCGGCGTGGTCGGCTCGGGCGAGTTCCTGTTCGCGACGGAGGTCCTCGGCGGCGGCGACGTCCCGCGCACCGCGCGCGCGGGGGCGGGAGGAGCGCTGATCCTCTACGGCGATCGCCACATCGCTCAGGAGCTGCTCGTGACCTGCCCGCCGCTGCTCGAAGTCTTCGCCGGGATGTGAGCCGTCAGGGGCTCTTCGGAGCTTCGCGCGGCGGTCCGAAGGCGGCGGTGCGCTTGGTCGGCTCGGTCGCTCCACCGAGCTCCCACCGGAGCTCTTCGTTGCCCTCGGCCCCGGCGAACCGCAGGCCGAACCAGCGTGAGTCGGGCGCGATCGTCGGCTGTCCGCCGGGCGTCGTCGTGGGGAACTTGATCCGGAACACGTTGCGCCACACCGTCGAGTACGGGAAGTAGCGGCGCTCGAGCGGACCGGGTCGCGCGATGAGCTCGATCGAGAGCGGCGCGGTTTCGTTGCCTTCGTCGTCGATGAGCCGGACGATCCACGAGCTGTTCGGGCGCGTGAGATCGGCCCACCGCACGTTCGAGCCGTAGAGCGCGACGTAGAAGCGGTGGCTGTCCTGCGTCTCGGAGAGCGTGCGTTCGAGCAGCGTTCGACGTTGCTCGACGGTGAGCCGGTAGTCGCTCGCGTACCTCACGACGTACGCCCATCGGAAGTCCCATGACTCGAACGTGGCAGTCACCGTGAGGAGCGTGTCGAGCTCACTCAGCGTGACGAGGCTCTTCGTGCGCGTCCATCGCTCGAGCACCTGCGGGTAGTCGCTGTCCGTGTACTCGCGCGGACCGGAGGCCATCGAGACCTTCGGGTCGGCGCATGCGCTCGTGCTCGCGAGGCAGAGCCCAAGCGCTGCCACGAGCAGAGGTGTCCACGTCCGTTCCCCGCGACTCATCGCCTCCACTCTGCCCAACCGGGTCGCTGCCGGCAAGAAGCCTTCCATGGAGCATCCGCAATGCGCAGCGAATCGTTCGTCCGTGGCGCGTAACGCGCGAGGCATGGCGGCGCAGTCAGGCCCACGTCGACCTCTGCACGGCACCCTCATCGTGGCGAGCCTGGCGAGGGCGGACGCGCAATTCCGTGCGACGTACGCAACGCCGTTGGCGCCCTCACGAGGGGCTTTGCAGCAAGGCAGATCCGTTCCCAACGGCAGAGCCTGATCGCCGTTGCGGCTGCGTTCGCCGACGGCTCGCGAAACTTTCGGTGACCCGGCTCGTCCAACGAACGTGCGCACGCTCATGGCACATGCTTCGCACCTCACCGTAAGCAACACCCCGACGGAACGTTCGCACTAGGCGATGCCGTTACACCTCGCAGTAGAAGGTGCGCCTTGATTGAAAAGCTCGATTTCCTCGTTCGCTTCTGGGAGCTCAAGGCGCGCAATGCCTCGCTCGGCGAACCCCTTCAGTCGCGTGAGCAGATCGAGCTTCTGTCTCTGATGCAGCTCGTCACGGGGGATCTCGACGCCCCCGTCGCGGGCGCCGTCGAGCGTCCGAAGAGTGCGCTCCCCGCGCAGATGATCGGGGACGGAACGATCCTCCCCGTCGAGATCCGGAACGTCACCGCCGCAGCGGTCATCGTGAGCTGCGCGTCGATCGT
>Ga0335397_10001918_pt1 | contig 28299 bp, 24 predicted proteins | sample MAT04_FD_205740 | JGI IMG/M metagenome (GOLD analysis project Ga0335397, IMG submission 205740) | Freshwater microbial communities from Lake Fryxell liftoff mats and glacier meltwater in Antarctica - MAT-04 (spades assembly) (version 2) ... | reverse complement strand
TTTTGCTTTTTTTTTAATGTTGTGGGGTTTCGAAATTGAAATCCGAGCCGCGACTGTAAAGGAGCGTAGTCGCTGTGTCGTGAACGCTTCTTTACAGTCGCGGCTTGGTTAGCTGGGTGATTATGTTTTTGATAGTTAATTGAATTGGAAATCCGAGCCGCGACTGTGAGGGAGCGTTGTTGCTGTGTTGTGAACGCTTCTTTACAGTCACGGCTCGGTTAGCTGGGTGATTATGTTTTTGATAGTTAATTGAATTGGAAATCCGAGCCGCGACTGTGAGGGAGCGTTGTTGCTGTGTTGTGAACGCTTCTTTACAGTCGCGGCTCGGTTAGCTGGGTGATCAAGTTTTGGGTATTTAAATGATGGCTGGCATTAAATATTTATTTTTTAAACGAATATAATGATTTGCAGAATACTCAAGGTTTGCTATTTCATCAGTGCTCAAGGCTCTTACCAACCGGGCAGGATTACCTAAGTACAAATGACCACTTAGTAAACGTTTACCCGGTGGAACAACGCTGCCTGCACCTACCATCACATGTGATTCAATATATACGTTATCCAAAACTAAACTTCCCATTCCAACCAAACAATAATCTTCAATAGTACAAGCATGTAAAACAACCTGATGAGCTATGGTTATACCTTGGCCGAGAGTCAACGCTCTGCCGCCTGGAGTGTAAGGACCATCGTGAGTAACATGCAATATTGCCGCATCCTGAATATTTGATCCTTTTCCAATATGAATAGTGTTTACATCACCACGAATGACAGCCATAGGCCAAACAGATACATCATCTGCCAAATGTACTTGGCCAATAACAACAGCCTGTTCGTCAATGTAAACATTTTGTCCAATAGTAGGGTAAGTTGAATTAAAAGCTCTTATAGTCATGTGTCACCTGATTTTATCTAATAAGGCTAATGATCTCTTAACAGAAGGTATATCGCAAGCAAGAACCACCTACTCCAATAAATCCACCGCTAAAAAAATCTCAGGGTAACTTGGTTGCAATATGTTCCTTTATATTTATATATTTAAAAAATGCTTTCATACCATGGTTACGAATTCTTCCGCACTGGTTGGGTGAATTGCTACTGTATTATCAAAATCGCGTTTACAGGCTCCCATTTTTATGGCAACACCAAAGCCTTGTAGCATTTCATCAGCACCATAGCCTATCACATGCAAGCCAATTATTTTTTCGTCTTTACCTTGAGTTACCAATTTCATTGCCGTGGGTGTTTTTTTATCACTTAATGCATCAAACATAGGGTTAAAGCGCGTTTTATAAATTTTAATGTCATCGTTGCCAAATTGATTAATCGCATCTTCCTCGCTTAAGCCGACTGTTCCAATTGGAGGATGACTAAACACCACAGAACAAATATTGTTGTAATCAAGATGCGCGTCAGATTGACCGTCAAAAAGGCGATCGCTTAAGCGTCGGCCGGCTGCAATAGCAACCGGGGTAAGTGCAGGCGCATCAATTACATCGCCAATGGCATAAATTCCGTCAACATTGGTATTTTGAAATTTATCAACAATGATTAAACCGCGTTTATCACGTTTTACTTTTATAGCATCCAGATTTAAATTATTAGTTCTGGGAGAGCGTCCGACGGCAAGTATTACTTCATCGACATCTGTTAAAAAAGTGCCGCTTTTACAATGAATGGTTTTTCGGCCATCCGCTTGTAGGCTGATGTTGTGCGCATGGTGATTGGGATGAATGGTGATGCCCTGTTGTTGCATAATTTCCAGAAGCGTTTCACCGAGCATATTGTCAAAACGGCTTAAAGGTTTGTCTCCGCGAAGCAGTAAATGAGTTTCAGAACCTAACCCATTCAAAACGCCTGCCAATTCAACTCCAATGTAGCCGCTGCCTACCACGGCAACTTTTTCAGGTTGTTTTTGCAAAGCAAAAAAACCATCGGAGCAGATGGCATGTTCGCTACCAGTTAATTGTTCGGGTATAGTTGGCTCACCACCAGTAGCAATGATTATATGCGGTGCATGATAAGGATTGCCGCTAACTTCAATAGTATGCTCATTGATAAATTTACCTTCGCCATTTAATAAAGTGATATTAAATTGTTCAAAGCGAGCGGCATAATTTTGTCGCAGGCGTTCAATGTAAGCAGTTCGTTTACTTACTAGCATCTGCCAGTCAAGATTGGTTTTGTTGGTTGTAAATCCATAGTCGGAGGACTTATGTATATTTTCTGCTATAACTGACGCGTTAAACATAATTTTTTTAGGTACACAGCCCAGATTTACACAAGTACCACCGAGAAAACGTTTTTCGACAACGGCAACTTTTGCTCCATATTTCGCTGCTCTGACAGCGCTGGCGATACCACCACTACCGCCACCTAAAACGATTAAATCAAATTTCATAAGCGATCTCAAAATATTTTTAAACACTTTAGACAGTCTTTGGAAACTAATCAATCGTTACTTATTGAAAAAATTGGGCAAATTTTTTTATACTTTGACAAAGTTAAAGAATAAGCTATAAATACGTGCATTAAAAATTCGTTACGACTATTTCTATCATTCATGGAAAAGGAATTTTAATGTTTAATCGTCCCACTAATATAAATGAATTGCGAAGAGCTAATCCGCATCCCTTGGTAGCACTTTTTATACGCGACATATTGTTTAAAGCAAAAATAAATTGCACCTTTTCAATACAAAATGACACTGTGCTCATTGACGTTAATGGATGGGAGTCGTTATTCACTGGCCTTAAAAATTATTTAACCAACATACAGCTTCCATTTAGCCCTATTGTTAATAATAAAATAGAAATAATACTTTCTGCTTTATTGGAGCACTCTATCATGCAGGAGGTGCTGGATAGGGATTTAATGAACAAAGCGTTTAATGGAAGAGCCGAGCAAGCTTATTTTTTAATTTATTATGGTGCCAATGCTAACTATACTGATCCCGCTAAAAACTCTACGGCTCTTCAACTAGCGATGAGCTGGAATAAAAAAATTAGTTATATGTTAGTTGCCAATGCAGATGAGCAGTTGCCAGATACCCTACCTCCGCTTACTGAAAAAGCGTTGTTTATTTATGATTTTGATTTAACAATTTGTTCCGGTCATTCTTATAATGAAATTGTTAAAGCGAACTTTTCAAAACAAAAAGCTGAGGAGCAGCTAGAGTATTTAAGATCAACGCCAAACTTCGCACCCACTGGCATAAAAAATGAATGTAAAGATGAAATAGGAAGACTTTTGGATAAAGGTCATCATGTTGCAATTGCCAGCTTTAATTGTTTTACAGGAATGATTAAATTATATCTTGAAAAAGCGGTGGGTTTGAGCAAAGCGCAATGTGAAAAAATTATTATCAAAACAGGTCCTCAGTCACAGGGAAAAAACATTCTTATTAATGATATTAAATCCAGATTACAGGGTAAATTTACAGCTTGTTATTTTATTGATGATGATAAAAAAAATGTAGATGCAGCAGAAACTGTCGTTGATGTTTGTATTTTAGCTGACAAATATGGTACCCATCACCCCTATATAATGGACATTGTAAACAGGTTACCATGTATGGATAATGACGAACAAGTGACTATTTTACGCAACAAGATGATTCAGTGCCTTGATGATTTTGTGCGAGAACAGCCTGGATTTCTTGAAAGCAGCCGTCCAAGAAATCGAAAATCGCTTACCCATTTTGATTCAGCAAATGACTTAAAAATTTTTTTATCAACCACTACAGTCAACAACAAAGATGAGTTGATAGGTACAATTAGCGATAAACTTTCCAGTCTGGAGCTTAATACTTATGGCTTGCGTTGTTTGCAAACTGTAATTCAAAATCACTTATCAATTATCCAGAGTGAATGCCTTCAACGATAATCCTGCTAATTCGGGATGTTGTGCAAAAAATCAGTAACCGTGTGCTCAACACGGTTATCAATTAAAACATCCACGTGATCGGCATTAGGGATAAGTGTCAATGATGCATGTGGATATCGTCGGCAGAAAATAATCGATTCTTGTGGGCTAACAGAGGTATCTTCATTACCATGTACACATAATACTGGGATTGTACCGTTGTTTACAAAGTGACGAAAATTTAAGTGCGAAATGCTGGTAGGGGAGCGTTGGATAATTACATCACGTAATAAAGAATAACTCCTGCCATTTAATTTAAACCATCGCGCAAAATTACTGACCGGAGTACGCATGTTTGTAGGTGAAGCGATTAAAATGGCACATGCAGGCATGATATCAAGCTGCCATTCTGATAATTGATGGGCCAGGTTAAGCAGATTAAACAGCATTGAACCACCAAAAGAATGTCCCACTACTGCATGGAAAGGTCCTTGCGTATTAATAATATCACGAAGAATACTGACGGCATCAATCCATGGAAGCTGTAAACCTTTAGCCTCACCATGGGCGGGGAAATCCACAGCATATACATCATATCCTTGTTTATGTAAGGTGCGTATGAGTCTGACCATATAGGCAGCTCGTGACATCCAGCCATGAGCAATTAACACTTTTTTTGCATTCGGATCTGTTTGCGCAAAACGGTGAATGACATAATGACGTGGTTTATTAAATTCGAGTTTTTCAGTTCTGTGTTTAATTACAAACTCACAGGCTCGTTGAGCGAAATCACGATACTCACTTTCCAATGGAATGGGGAGCGGAGTGATAAATAATTGATAACATAATCTTGCATGCACTCTATTTTTTATTTCAGTCAAGGTGTTAGCAATCATAGCGTCTCCTGGACCACGTTCTTTTCTTTAAGCATAGTTCATCTTTGCTTAATTGTTCCAATTAAGTATTGTTTTATTTCTAAAAATTGATTTTGTGACTCGCACTATATAGACTTAAAAGCTACGCTAAAAAAGGGATTGAAAATGCACACATCTACTTATATTTATTATCATGGTGAGCAGGAGTTATACGGTTATCTTGCTTATGATGATAGTCATGATAAACCTCGTCCTGCAGTACTCGTTGCACCCGACTGGAGTGGTCGCAATGAATTCGCCTGTAAAAAAGCAGAAATGCTGGCAGCAATGGGGTATGTTGGTTTTGCCATTGATATGTACGGTCATGGCCGCATTGGCGAAACGACAGATGAGAAAAAAGCATTAATGGATCCATTGGCTGCGGACAGGCAATTATTACGGGATCGGATTCGTGCCGGTTTTGATAGTGTTATCAGCATGTCTGAAGTTGATACAGGTCGTGTAGGAGCAATTGGTTTTTGTTTTGGCGGATTATGTGTATTGGATCTGGCAAGAAGCGGTGCTGACCTTGCGGGTGTTGTGAGTTTTCATGGTTTGTTGAGTAAGCCGGAAAAATTGCCTAATCAAAAAATACAAGCAAAAATTTTAGCGCTGCATGGTTATGATGATCCAATGGTCAGACCGGAGCAAGTTAATGATTTTTGCCAGGAAATGACGAAAGCAGAGGTGGATTGGCAGGTACATCAGTATGGTCACACCCAACATGCATTTACAAATCCTCAAGCACATGACAAACAATTAGGAACTATTTACAGTCCTCTTGCCGAGCAGCGCTCCATGCAAGCCATGACTAATTTTTTTGATGAAATTTTCGGCGGTAGGTAAACAATATAATAACTTTAAATCAGGGAGAAACTATGTCAAAGAAATATACTGAAATTACGAAAGGAATTGGTGCACAGCTTGCAAAGATTCGTAAAGAAATGCCCGACGTAATGGCTGGATTTTCCGCTTTATCCCATGCTGCCACAAAAGAAGGGGCGCTTGATAAAAAAACGAAAGAATTAATTGCTATGGCTTTGGCCGTTGCTAATCATTGCCCAGGATGTATTGGCTTTCATTCGCAGGCATTAGTTAAATTGCAAACCACACGAGAAGAGTTACTGGAAACCTTAAGTATGGCAATTTATATGGGAGGCGGCCCATCTTTAATGTACGCAGCAGAAGCATTGGAAGCATTTGAAGAATTTAGTGAGTAGCACAAGACAGGGCATTATCGCCCTGTCGCTGAAAGCATTTGTTGGATATGTTGTGTAGCTTGCCCTTGGCAAGAGTATTTTTTTGTAACGCCAATCCATGCAATTTGTGAAACAGTATATTTGTTTTTTTCTGCCTGCGGCAATTCTCGATAAGTTTGTTGAATTAAGCCGCTCATCGTTACAGCATTTAAACTGGTTCCTGTTGGTAAGCAAAACAGCGGTTTGCCAGCCGCAATCGCCTGAGCGTTTGCCTGCATTAATGTTTCAGCAATGGTTTCTTCAGTAATGGCTAAAACATTACGTGCAGAGCGTGCCCATGCTTGTGACTGAGGATCGGCTTTCATTTCCATTTTAGGAATATTGTTCGCAATATTCATATAGTTATCAATGGTATCGGCTTTAACAACTACCGTAGTAATAATTAAAGAAACTAATAATAAAAAGCGCATGCTTGACCTTTATTGAAAAGAAGCGGGTATTCTGTTGAATGTACTGAGTCTTGTATCGGGAATCAAGACTCCAGTAAAAAATACCTGATATATCTTGAATACCGCGCTATCCGTAGCAGATACATCAGATTCCCAACATGCATGTTGTTTTAAATAAATATGCCACTAAAATAATCCAGAAGCTCATCATTGTTTAAAGGTGTTTGTGTTAGACCAATATATTTATCAGGGCGGATTAATAATACAGATGTTTTATTGATCGAATACTTATTGTGTACATTATGACTAACATCTATCCACCTATGAACGATCCCGCCAGAGTCCATCACATTGTCCGTCATGATCAAATGGACAACCATTACTTTTTCATATTGTTTTCCAAGTGTATGAGCGAGCTCTTGAACTTTCGTGGGCGATACATTCTCTTTGCCTATGAAAAAAAACAAATGATGCTTGGTGCCTTCGGTAATTTCGAGCATGGAACATTCCCTGTCGCCATGGACAGGTCGTAAATTAAAATCGGGTATAAATTCACCGGCATTAAATTTAATTTTTTCACCAAAATGATGCACGATAAAGCTTTTGGCATATGAAATTTTGAGTTCCGCAAGTTCATATGCAATTGCATTTTTTATTGATGAAATATTAGCAAGAAATTTAAACGAAAAATTACGCATGTTAATTAATATATCGTTTTTTATTAAAATCATTTTAGTCATCATATTTGTTTTGCTGATTACATCTTTACCAACTGGATGACGCTCATCATTATAAGAATTTAACAAATCAACATGCGATTGGCCTTTTTGAACTAAAGCAATTTTCCACACGAGGTTATATATATCCTGAATACCGGTATTTAAACCCTGGCCCCCTAATGGACTGTGGATATGCGCAGCATCGCCAGCAAAAAAAATACGGTCAAAACGGTAGTGTTGCAATTGGCGATGATGAATGGCAAAAGCACTTAGCCATATCGGATCTGATAAAACGCCGTGATCAGAAGTACGCAGGTTAAACTCTTTTACAATATCTTCAAAAGAGGGATCTTTGGCGTCATTCGTTGGCGCTGTGAGAACAACGCGATAACGTTTATTTCCCATTGGAAAACAGGCAAGAGGCCCATGATGACTTATATTAATAATCATTTTATTTTCAGGTATCGGCCAATCAATATGTAAATCGGCAAGCCACCAATGTTGTTGATATTTTGACCCATGAAAATCAGCATTCATTAAATGCCTTAAGGTACTGTGGGAGCCGTCACAGGCAATGATCCATCTGGCCTCAATACGAGCCATGGAGCCATCGGGGTTTTTGACGGATGCCATTACTCTGTCAATTTGTTGATTAACGGTTAATAACTCAACTTGCCAATGAACACTGTTATGTTTTTCTTCAAGCGCATCATAAAGTATGCGTTCTGTTTCACTTTGAGGTAAATCAATCAGGTACTTACGTTTAGTATCAAGGTCCTTAAAATCAATTTCTGCCAATTCTTTGCCATTCGATTTTAATAGCGCTGACTCGACTTTCAGACCGCGCTCCAAAAATTTTTCAATAAAACCGCAATCTTCCAAAACATCCAATGTCCGAATATGTAGTCCTAATGCTTTAGAATGTTCGCTAATCCCTTCTTTTTTATCAATAATTTTGTAGGTAAGTCCATGGCGGTTCAACTCATTGGCGCAAAATAAGCCTACAGGTCCGGCACCAACGACTAAAACATCCAACATGTGATTTTTCATAATCGTCTACCCGCTTCAATCAGATAATAAATATGCATGCAAGAAAAATGCCTGAAAAATCAATTAATGGCAAGTCCATTTTGTTTGGCTCATAATTGAAAATACTTCGTTGTCTCCTACAACCAGATGATCAAGTAATTGCACATCAACCAGAGCGAGGGCATGACGTAAACGTTCGGTTACATTCAGATCCTGCTGGCTTGCATCGGATAAACCCGAAGGATGATTATGAGCAATAATAACAGCAGCCGCATTTAAAGTGAGAACGCGCTCAATGATTGGACGCGGATGGACGCTGGCACTGTTGATGGTTCCCTGAAAAAGTTCCTCGTAGCTAATAACTCGGTGCTGACTATCAAGAAACAAGGCAGCAAACGTTTCATTTTTCTTATCGCGTAATTGACGTTTTATAAAGGCATGCGTTTCACGAGAATTGGTAAGCAAGGTATCTTTTTGCAAACTGATAAAGTCGCTTCGTCGGCAAATTTCACGCAATGCCTGCAATTGCAGGTAACGAACCACCCCTAATCCAGGGATTTTTTTGAATTCTTTAAGATCGGCATTTAATACGCCGCGAAGATCGCCCAGGTATTTAATTAATTCAAAAGCAATATGCAGACAGGATTTGCTTGCGCTGCCTGAACTGATAAATATGGCTAATAATTCGGTATCCGAAAGATTTTTTGCGCCGAGCGTAAGTAATTTTTCACGCAGGCGCAGCGGTGCTGCAGGTTGGAAATTCGTCATAGTTATTCCTTTATGGCGAGGTTTGTGTTTTGATCACAGGTATTCTCATCAAAATTAGTTAACCATGCAAGATTTTGTCGATAAAAAAATTGTTCTGGGTGTTTGCGGTGGAATTGCTGCTTATAAATCGCCTTATCTGATACGGGAATTGACCCGTCTGGGCGCTCAGGTACAGGTAGTCATGACCAACTCTGCGCAAGCATTTATTACACCACTCACCATGCAAGCTTTAAGTGGTAATGATGTGCGTGTTGAATTGTTTGATTTGCAAGCTGAGCGAGCTATGGGACATATTGAGTTGGCACGCTGGGCCGATTACCTGGTGATAGCGCCTGCATCCGCCAATTGTCTGGCCAAAATGGCTCATGGATTGGCTGATGATTTATTATCAACACTTTATCTTGTAGCTGAAACGCCGGTGATTGTGTGTCCAGCAATGAATAAAAGCATGTGGAACCATTCTGCAACACAGGCAAATTGTGAGATATTGCGTCAGCGTGGTGTAATGATTATTGGTCCGGAAGAAGGTTCTCAAGCGTGTGGGGAATATGGTTTTGGCCGATTAAGCGATACGGATACTATAATAAATGGTTTACGATTACAGGAGGTTCAGGGGCTTTTAAAAGGACATCAAGTTTTAATAACAGCAGGGGCAACTCGCGAAGCGATAGATCCAGTGCGTTATATCAGTAATCATAGTTCTGGAAAAATGGGCTATGCGTTGGCGCAAGCCGCCAAAATTGCTGGTGCAGATGTTACTTTGATTAGTGGAATTACTTCTTTGCCTGTTCCTGCGGGCGTAACGTTTCATACGGCTGTTTCTGCAAAAGATATGCATGAACAAGTTCTTAAATCCTTGCAAAAAAACATGGTGTTTATTGGTTGTGCCGCGGTTGCTGACTATTCACCCGCAACAATAGCTCAGCAAAAAATTAAGAAATTCAATGATGATGATTTATCGTTATCATTAAGTATTAATCCAGATATTATTGCCGCTGTTGCAGCAACTAAAAAAGCGGCCTATGTTGTCGGGTTTGCTGCTGAAACCGAGAATTTAATGGAAAATGCGCATAAAAAATTGCATAAAAAAAATCTTGATATGGTTATTGCCAATCAGGTTGGTGATGGATTGGGTTTTGATGCAGATTATAATCAAGTCACAATTGTAACTAAAGAAGCACAAAAAGTTCTTCCCCTAACCAATAAAGTACGTTTGGCAGGCCAAATTATTGCAATCCTTGCCGCAACTCTTCAAAATGACGACCTTTAATGAGAGGGATAGATTATGGGACACAAAATTCAGGTTAAAATTCTTGATCCTCGTGTAGGTGATTCTATTGCATTACCGGCTTATGCAACAGCAGGTTCCGCTGGATTAGATTTACGAGTTTGTATTGACGCTCCATTACAAATTGCCCCAGGTGAAACTGTTTTATTGCCAACAGGTTTGTCAATTTATATTGCTGATCCGAATTTGGCAGCAGTTATCCTGCCCCGTTCTGGTTTGGGTCATAAACACGGCATTGTGTTAGGTAATCTTGTTGGTTTGATTGATTCTGATTATCAGGGAGAATTAAAAATTTCTTGCTGGAACAGAAATCAGGAGCATTTTACAGTCAATCCTGGTGACAGAATTGCTCAATTGGTTTTCTTGCCTGTCGTTCAGGCTGAATTTCAATTAGTAGAAGCATTTACGCAAACCAATCGTGGTGAAGCAGGTTTTGGCAGTTCAGGGAGAGAATGATGAGTTACTCTATCGTACCGGTGGATAAAGACGTTTTTCGTGCTTATGATATTCGCGGAATTGTTGGCGATAACTTTAATGAAAATACATTTTATACAATTGGCAAAGCGATAGCTTATCGTTTAAAGCAACTTGAGCGTCAGGAAATTTTTGTTGCACGTGATGGCCGTTTGACTAGTGATAGTCTAGCTGCTGCCTTGGCTGCCGGGTTGGTAGACAGTGGTATTAAAGTCGTTGATATTGGTTCTGTTGCTACCCCTGTAATGTATTATGCAACCTTTGAGCATGGCATAGATAGTGGATTAATGGTTACAGGCAGCCATAATCCAGCAGAATATAACGGCATTAAAATGATTTTGGCCAGTAAGACGTTAGTACAGGCTGATATTGATTTACTTTATGACATTATCCAGGCAGGCAATTATTTAACGGGTAAAGGAACGTATGAAACGGTAAATGTGCTGGATGATTACACAAATCGAGTCATACGTGATATCCGATTGGCTCGACCATTAAAAGTTGTTGTCGATTGTGGTAACGGTATAGCCGGTGCAGTTATTCCCGAAGTAATTGAAAGTCTTGGTTGTGAGGTTATACCGTTGTATTGCGAGGTTGATGGCCGTTTTCCCAATCATCATCCTGATCCCACCGTTGAAGCAAACCTTGCTGATTTAAAAGCTGCCGTAGCCGCTCATCAGGCAGATATTGGTCTGGGTTTTGATGGCGATGCTGACAGACTCGGTGTAGTAACCAATGAAGGCAAGGTCATTTGGCCTGATCGCCTGATGATGTATTACGCACAGGATGTATTAAAACGTAATCCTGGTGCAACTATTGTTTACGATGTTAAATGTTCCTCTCACCTGGCTACAGTAATTACGAATGCTGGTGGAGTCGCATCGATGTGTCCAACAGGACATTCTATAGTTAAAGCAGTAATGAAAACGTCACAGGCTGTTTTGGCAGGTGAGATGAGTGGTCATCTTTTCTTTAAAGACGGTTGGTATGGTTTTGATGATGCACTTTATAGCGCCTGCCGCTTATTGGAAATTGCCAGTAAAAACGATTTATCCATTGATGATCAATTCGCAATGATTCCCGACAGTATTAATACACCTGAAATCAAAATTACTATTGATGAAGCGATGAAATTTAATTTCATGAAGCGTTTTGGTGATGAAGCTGAATTTATTAATGCAACAATCATTCGTATTGATGGTTTACGAGTAGAGTTTGCAAACGGTTGGGGGCTGGTGCGAGCATCAAATACAACCCCTTGCCTGGTAGCTCGCTTTGAAGCACATGATGAGAAACATCTTTCTGATATTAAAAGTTTATTTAAAGCGCAATTGTTGAAAGTTGATCATACGTTACTCATACCTTTTTAGGCGGTGAACTAAAGCAAGTGCATCAAGGCTACGCGGGTTACGCCGGCTCTAAAGCGGTGTTTCGAAAAGAACGCTCTACATGCTGAATGCGCTTGATAATTCTTCTGTAAACTTGCTTTCCTGAAACCGCGCTTGCAATTGTAAAGCACGCCTGACTAAAGGGAGTATCTCTGGGTCTTTAGATTTTTTAAATTTTAGAAGAAAGTATCCAAGAGTTTCACTAACATGCTCATTATTAACCTGGTTATGCGCACGATTATCCGATTCAGCTGAGGATATAAGGGAGTTGGAATTGTAGAAATCAATGGAGCGCATTAATGCTTTTGCGAATGCACGATCATGATCTCCATTTTTGTTGATTTTTGTACAACTGTTTAATAATTCTATTGCCAAATCTATTGAATTAATTTCGAGAGTATTTAGAACTATGTCAGCATCAATAAGTAATTCTGCATATAATCGTTTATGCTTATCAAGGTTACTTTGTGTGTCTTTAGTTGGCTCCAATTCAAATGCTTTAATTTTTTCCTGGTAGCTATCAAAATAATTTTTTTTGGCTTCTTCCCATTTTAAATCCTTTTTTAACTCAAGAGCTTTTTCATAAAAAAGATTTCCTCTGGAATCAAAATGCTTTGCTAGTTTGGAACAATCGGCTCTATCGAAATTACCAATTTTTTTCATTTTGTTATAATGAATATAGGCTTCTTCAAATTGGGATTCTTGAATCATGAATCGAAACATTTCCTTTGGGATTTTCTCACTCAGATTATTATCAAAGGTACTGGCAACCTGCAGGTTGTTATGATAAGTCTCTGCAACAAGAAGCGCTAAAGGCGTGTTTTTAGTTATCAGTTCGATTTTTTTTGCTAAAGGTATTTTGTTAATAATTGTATGTATTCCGGGCATATGGATATTTTGTTCTAAATATTTAACCAATTGGGCGTAGTCTTTTTGCTTTAACCAGTAGGTAAGATCATTGGGATCTGGCTTGGTGACTGGCAAGGGTTTTCTTGGTGTACTTTCAGAAAAAAAAACAGGAGTCTGGCGGTTCCCTGCATGTTCTGGAGGCTGATTGATTATTATAAAAGGATGCGTAATTTTAGTTTGAGTAGCGCTAGTTCTTGTTTGAATAAAACCAAGTGTTTCCGCCTGGTGTCGCAAACCACATTTAATTAATGTACTGCCGAAATCAAAATTTTCAGCAATGTCTATATTAATTTTAACAGGATATTTACAACAATATTTAATCAAATGCTCCTGAATAGCCTTGGATGTTTCGGGGTTACGTGAAATTCTAATCAAATCGATGTATTTGTTCGGTATCCCATTTACATAATGTGCAGAATAATTTTTTAAATAACCATAATAAGCAAATTTTCTTAATGATAATTGCACTGTTTCGTGGAGGCAATGATTGGTAAAACCAAGCCAGCCTTTAACGGTTTCAAAAACGAATCGGACTAACCCTGCAGGTCTTAAACCGTACCCATCTGTATAAACGAATTTTGTGGCAGCAATTGCTTGCCATAATGCTATATAATCATTCTCGTTATGCTGATAAAGCATCATATCGGGATAATAGCCCGCAGTTTTCCGATACTGCCGGGGAATTTCGCCAATTAATTTTTGATTAATGAATTGCATACAATTAGTTATCCTTAACAGGTTGTACGGCAAGTAAATTGACAGTAAGGTTAGCTCCATCCTGCTGTCTTGCTGTTACTTGCTCCAGAAATCTTATTTGTAAACCATATTGCTGACACAATTGCCGTAAATAATCAAGGTGATGACTAAATCTTGCACTTTCTTGTAATTGCAGTGGGTAAATATCGCTAATTTCAGTACTAAAAATAAAATATGCATCCGATTTTAAGTGCTCTTTTATTGCTGCAAATAAATCGTCAATTTTTCCAAAATAAGGAAGCACATCTGCTGCGACAATTAAATCATACTGCTCTTTATTCTGTTGCAGAAAAGTCAGCGCTTCAGACTCAATTAACTCATCATAAATTGCTTTTTCTTTTGCTTGCAGAAGCATTTTAGATGCAATATCTACGCCAATTAATCGACCGCTAATGTCACGCAAAACTTGTCCTGTCAGGCCGGTCCCACAACCTAAATCCAGAGTCAGCGCGCTATGAGTAATAGCTGCTTCATCTATCATTTGTAAAATATGGTTAGGGAGTCGGTAGTGTAATTGCTGCTGCAAATGCTGATCATAATATAAAGCATAATTATTGAATAAATTTTCTGCGTACTCAGGCGATGTTTCTGTAGTATCGCGGTCTTTTGATAACGCGTGGAGCATATGTTTACTCGTATTATCCCTGGGATTGGCAGCAATAGCTTGCTTGAGCAATTTCTTGGCTTTTTCTTTATCTTCCAGGCGCATAAAAATCGCAGCAAGATTATTAAGTGCTGCAAAATGATCCGGTTGTAAACTTATCAAATGCTCAAAGTGGCTAATCGCCTCATTCAAATGCCCTAAGGCCATTTGTGCCACACCGCTATTATAAAGATATTCAATATTATCAGGATCATTTTGCAACAGAACATCATAATGCATCAGCGCATTTTCAAACCGATCATGATGGATAAATGTAGCAGCAAGATTATTGCGAGATTCCAGATGCGCGTTATCAATAGCCAGTGCTTTAGTAAAATAATCAACGGCCTGTTGTTTTTCATCCTGTTTCAGTGCAATAACACCAAGATTACTTAACGCTTCGACGTGATTAGTATCTTGTTCCAGAATAGTTTGAAATGCCTGTTTGGCTGCTTCCAAATCATTGGTTTCCAGCTCTAGTACGCCGGTATAAAACAACGATTCAAGTTGACCTGGATTTAATATTAAAACATTTTTAAATTGGGTTTTAGCAGCTTTTAAGTATCCTTTTTTAAGCAATAACAAACCTAAATTAAAATGTGCTGCGGCAAAATCAGGTTGTGCGTGGACGGCCAGTTTATAATGATTTAAAGCAGATTCATTATCTCCCTGCTTATCATAAATGACAGCAAGATTATTGTGTGCCTGTGCGTAATCGGGCTTTAATTCCAGCGCTTTTTTATAATTATCAATAGTGAGGTCAATCTGGCCTAGCATTTTATAAGCATTGGCCAGATTGTTATATAAAGCCGGATCATCAGGTGACGCAGCAATTGCCTGCAAAAAATAGACAAGCGCCTGAGACATATCACCTGATTGAGCATAAGCAAGTGCCAGATAATGATTAGCATCCGGATAGTGCGGATTTTTTGCAATTAATTGTTCATAAATAAGAATAGCTTGTTCCAAATGGCCATCATGTTGCGCTTGGTATGCCTTTGCAAAAAGTTCCTCATCATTAGTCATGGTTTTTTTACCATCGTTGTATGAGAAATGCCATCCAAATCAAAGGCGGCGCCGAGCGGTTTAAAACCATAACGCTGATAAAAATTAATTAAATAACTTTGTGCAGTAATCGAAATGTCCTGACCATGATAATTATTTTCTATAAACGATAATACTTTTTCCATGAGCTGTTTGCCTAATTTTTTACCACGATATTGGGTGGCAGTAATCAGACGGCCAAAACTTACGGTTTGATTGTCTTTGCTTAAAATTCTTGCATAAGCAATCAACTTGTTATCGTCATGCACGAGCATATGCCAAGCAAGTTGATCGAGATAATCAAGGTCTGGATAAGGGCATTTCTGTTCAACAATAAAGACTTGATTGCGTAACGCCAGCACATCGTAAAGCGTTGCCAAATCGAATTCATAAAATCTGTAAAATTTTGTTGTCATCATAATTGGTTTAATTGTTGGCGCAGTTGCTTGAGGGCTTGTGCGCGATGGCTAATGGAGTTTTTAATAGTAGCAGGCAATTGCGCTGCCGTGCACTTATGGCTTGGTACATAAAACACAGGATCATATCCAAACCCATGTTCTCCTGCTGGTTCAAGGGTTATCCAACCATTAAATTTGCCACAGGCAATTACTGGCGTAGGATCATCAGCATGCTGCACCAAAGCAATTGCGCAATAAAAATAGGCATGGCGTTGTTCAACAGGAATATATTTTAGTTTTTCCAGAAGTAGTTGAATATTATCCGTATCACTGGCTTTCAAGCCTGCATAACGGGCTGAATAGATGCCTGGTTCACCTTGTAATGCGTCAACTACTAATCCGGAGTCGTCGGCCAATGCAGGTTTACCACTAAGGCGACTCGCATGACGCGCTTTAATCAAGGCGTTCTCAATAAAACTGACACCTGTTTCTTCAATATTTGGAATACCCAGGCTTGATTGGCTGATGCAATGTGTTGGATTTAAAATAAACTGTAATTCAGCAATTTTGCCCGCATTATTCGTGGCTAAAACAATTTCCTTCATAGACAACCTTAAGAAAACATTATTTTTAAACAGTAGCATGAAACACGGGCAGAGCAAACGATCGTTTAAGGTAAATTATTACAAATTGCTTTTTTTATTGCGCCTGTGGTAAAAATAAATATTAGTGTTTTAAATGTAAATCAAATGTATTAATTAAAGATAGTGTGGATGTTTTTTTATGGGGTTTTTTATGAAAATATCAGAGGCTTTTTTTGAAACGTTTACCAAGGTTAAGTTAACGACCAGAAGACTGGCAAGTTTCAGACATGATGATCTTGCGCATACCAATACTTACGGTGGTTTTGTCTATTATTTTATAGGGCGTGCCGCTGAGTATATCATTGGTTATCCATTGGGTTTAATAGCCGCCTGTTTTGCTGCAGCTTATCAGGCAATAATAAATCTTTTTAAACCGCAAAATAATGAAGAGCTAAAACAGGAGATGACAGCGGAAGATATTCACACGCCCGATTCATCGCCTATCCCGTCATTACTAGTCACAAAAATTGCGGTGGATGTGCTCGAACGCGATCAAAATGATTTAAGAAATCAATTAATATCTGTGCTGAGTCGATTGATCAATTTTATTCAAAAAAAAGGATTGGGGAAAAATCAGCAGCAGTTTCAAACAGCATATGAACAGATGGATAATCTGAAGCGTGAATTAGATGTCGATCAAAAAATTGCTGAGCATCCAGAAAATATTATTCTACTAAAAAAAATTCCAGCTGAGTCACCTGGAAAACCTGCAGTTGTTGTGCCCGTAGAAGATACCTTGCAACATATGAAGTTAATTCAGAAAATAGGAAGAAACATGGCAAAACAGGAGGTTCAGTTAAGAAAATTAACGTCGTTTTTATTGCCAGATAATGATAAGAATTTTGCGATAAAATTTAACGAATTAAAAATACTATTGGCAAAGGTTAAAGACACACACAGTAGTATTGAACTAGTGAATTTCTATAGAACTTATAAAAAAATTTTAACGCAAATAGATGCATATATTAAAAGAAAGGTGGATTTTAATAAAAGCGATTTTATGCTTGACCCCGCAATATTGCCTGAATCACAACCTGTTACTTTTAATGGGGGAGTATTTTTTCCACCAACCCAACAGTTAGTAGTTAGTACTGTAACGTCAGATTTTGAAGGGGTGTATACTGAAATGATAAAATTACAATCAAGATAATGCGTTGCAAAAGTAATTTAATCGCGTTAACTTATTTATCTTAAACTATTAAGGATAATAAATGAAATCAAAAGGGATTTATAAGTTTTTTTTAATACTATGCATAGCTGGATTGGCTCCTGTCACAAAAGCAGCAGAGCAGCCATACACAGCAACCATTACCGCGGAACGTCAAGAAGCAAAAACACCGCAACAAGTATTGCAGCGCTTGAAAGAAGGTAATGAGCGCTTTGTTTCCGGTAAAATGAAAAATCGTGATTTACTTACACAAGCTACCTCGACTTCAACAGGACAGCATCCTGTGGCTGTTGTTTTAAACTGCATGGATTCACGTGCATCGCCAGAGATTCTTTTTGATCAGGGTATTGGTGATATATTTGCAATTCGTATTGCTGGAAATGTCCAAAATAACGATATTTTAGGAAGCATGGAGTTTGGTACTCAATTAGCCGGTGCTAAATTAATCGCAGTTATTGGTCATACAAGTTGCGGTGCTATTCAAGGCGCATGTCAACAGGCAAAACTTGGTCATTTAACGGATTTGTTGCAAAAAATTCAACCTGCCGTTGAACAGGCATCAAAAGAAAAGAGCAGTAAGGATTGTACAAAGCCAGATTTTATTGATCAAATTGCAAAAGATAATGTGTTGCTTGTTATGAAACAGCTTCAGGAAAGTAGTCCGGTGCTGCAACAATTAATCAAAAATGGGAATCTTGTTATTGTCGGTGGTATACAAGATGTCTCAACTGGCAAAGTAACGTTCTTTGATGATCAAATTAATGCACAAAAATAAAGCATGAGTTGTTTTCTCCAGGATGGTACAATTGCAAAAATTCCTACTCAGCAAGCAGTCTTTTTGGGTGTTGAGTACGCGTTCTTTTAATAGGTTGGCTGCACAAAAGTGCGCTATTTTTTAATACTTATAAGTTAAATCAAAATGCCATTAACGCCATTCTCCATATATCCTAATGACGATGAATTTCTGTTTGAAGAATCTCCAGGTAATTACTTTCTAGCCAGCAGCTTGGAACCTGAGAGTTTTTTAACTAATTCGCCCGATTCAGGACAAGCAAATAGTTTCCCAATTGAAGAATTAGAACTGGTTCTGGAGGTTGAGAATCACCTCGATGAGACTGAATCAACTGAAAATTCTTTACTGATACAACTTTCTCAAGCTGGTTTTACCCAAGAGCAATTAGAAAAGGTTTTAAGCCATAAAAAAGGTTCAGAGCATTTGATGGGGTTGGGAACGCTATTGCAGTTTCAAATGGATGCCAGCGGCCAGTTTTTATGTGATCAAGAGGGTCGTTTCATTACGTCGTTTAAGCTGCTTCAAGAAGCAGGGTTTACTATTGCAGATATGATATCTGTCTTAAATTATGATGGTGGAGAGGTTAATTTAGCAGTCTTGTCAGGCTTGGTTCAAGAACAGGTATTATTGGATGGAAAGGGCACTTTCACCTTGTTTAAGCTGTATCAAGAAGAGGGATTTACTGTTGCATCTCTGGTGTCCGTGTTAAGTCATAGGAGCGGTCACGTCAGTTTAACGGCGTTGAGAAATTTATTTCAATATCAATTGGATAAAGAGGGGGCATTCATCACGCCCTATAAACTGCTTAAACAGGCAGGATTTACTGTTTCACATATAGTGTCTGCGTTAAATTATCATGGTGGTTCACCCAATTTAAAGGCGTTGGAAAATTTATTGACAGGCGTTGATTGCAGTGCTCTTCATTGGCTGAATACAGATGACATACCTGTAACTCAAATAACATTATTTACCAAGTCTGGATTTTCTATCGAACAAGTGGTGTCAATTTTAAGTCATTGCGGCGGTTCAAAAAACCTGAATGCATTAGTTAAGCTTGTCCTCAATCCAACGGTGTCGTTTTTTCTTTTCAATAATCCTTCTGAAGCAGCAAGTATTTATTTCCTGGCAAATAAAAATTCGAGTTCAGCAGGTCTTCTATTTTTAAATAAAATGTTAGAGGCTCGAGATTATAACGACTATATTTTACAGCCACTCCACTTTAAAAAATTATGTGTAGCGATTAGAGTCCTGAGTGCCAAAGCATTGGCGTCTATATCAATCCATTCCCTGGATGATCTGAAATTGTTCTGCGAAGGCAAGAAAAGAGATTTTGATAAGAACACAATTACCCCTGAAGCTGAACAAGAGGTTGTTGAAATCAGTATTAAAACTGAAGCTGCGGATTGCTTGCTATTACTTAAAAAAGCAGGTTTTACCGAAAGCCAATTAGACCCTTTTTTACATCATGCGTCGGGATTGAGGTATTTGACGGCCTTAGGTGATTTATTGCATGTTCAGACGGATGCTGCCAGGGAAGAGTTACAAGATGAAGAAGGGAGTGCCATCACGCCTCTCCATTGTCTGAAAGCGGCAGGTTTTACTCTAGCAAATGTAATATCCGTTATAAATCATCGTGGGGGGATAAAAAGTTTAGAGGCATTGAAAAATTTAGTGAAAATGCAGATCGATGAAAAAGGCACATCGCTCACTCATTTTCAGGGTCTCCAACATGCAGGATTTACTGTTGCGCAGGTGATTTCTGTCCTAAGCCATGACGGAGGGGCAATAAGTTTAGCCGCATTGGAAAATTTACTCAACGTGTTGGTGGATGAAAAAGGCATACCCTTCACCGGCCTTCAACAGTTAGAGAGTGCTGGTTTTAAGGTTATACAAATAGTATCCGTGCTACGTAATAATGGTGGGTCAAGAAATTTAGCGGCATTACAGGGTTTGTTACAATTAGTGGATGAAAATGACATATCCATCACTCGTCTGGAACGGTTAAAGAAAGCAGGTTTTTCAGTTACCGATTTAATATCAATCTTAAGTTATAATGGTGGTTCAATAAATTTGGCAGCATTGGAAAATTTATTACGCTATCAATATGATGCTACTGGGAAATTTCTGCAAGATGAGACGGGCAGATACATTACATGGCTTGAGCATCTTAATAAGATGGGTTTTACTCATGCAGACCTGGTAAGAGTCTTAAGCAATATAGGCGGTTCAAAAAATCTGGCTGTTTTGCAAAGTTTATTACAGGCGGCGGTTAATGCAAATCTGAATGAAGATGGCTCTGCTATCACTTCGTTTCAGCAATTTACTGAAGCAGGTTTCAGTATTGAACAACTTGTATGTGTTTTAAGTTATGGTGGCGGTTCAAAAGGTATAGGAATGTTACAAGATTTATTGCTATATCTATATACTGCTGATGGTCAATTGATAGTGGATAAAGAAGGATGGCCGTTAACCCCACTTAAATTGTTTAATCAGGTCGGTTTTACAATTGCAGATATTGTGTCGGCGTTGAGTCACACTGGTGGAACAAAAAGCCTGCTCTACCTGGAATCGTTGTTACAGCAGCAAGTTGATGTTTCAGCACCAATATTACGAGATAATAATGGGTGTCCAATTACTCAACTTGGTTTGCTCGTTAATGCAGGCATTACTCCTACGCATGTAATATCAATATTAAAGCATCCTGGTGGCTCTAATAATTTATCGGGATTGATTGAGCTGCTTTCGACGGGTACTGTGCTGGATTTTCTTTTAAACTATTCTTTTGGAGTAGAGCATGTTTTTAATTTGGCCAATTATAATGCCACAGGAAAGCATCTTCACTTTTTAAATACTATCTTAAAAGTCCAGGAGTATCGTGACTATATTAAACAACATAAGTGTTTAGGGGTCTTATGTGGAAATATAAGCCTATTACCTGCAAAAAAAATACTTAATATGTCCATAAGCTCCATCGATGAACTGAAACCTTATTGTGGAAATACAGATAGCCTAAGCTTCCAACTGGTTAATGATGCTCCAAGTGCAAAAAAAAGAAGATTGGCAGGGTATGGTTTTTTTGAGCATACTAATTTAACTCAGGAAAATATCAACGAGCGTTCCTCAACAATTGTAGCTGCCGACAATGTTGTGGTGATTTCACCATAGGACGCCCGTTCTTTGAACTTATCGCTATAGGCAAATTTTCTACATAAAGAACAATGGCACTGGGTTCAAGCATGGTTTTTTCCTTTAATGGTAATGATTGAGCACAGTCTATGCTTTGGACTGACAATTTCTGTCAGTAGCGATTTTACTGTTCGGGAATATTATGAAGTTCGCGCCATTTTTTTAGCAGATGTTGACGACGTTGCGGATAGCGTATTTCCAGGGGTGTTAATTTAACGATTCTATCTGTTCGAAAATGACGAAAATCTTGTCGTAGATCACACCAGGCGACAATAACATGTATTTCTTCAAAAAAACCCAATGCCAGCGGCCAGATAATGCGTTGAGATTGCTCACCTTTAACATCAATATAAGTCATTTGTAGTTTGAATTCTCGACGAATAGCATGACGAATTAAAGCTTCATCATCATCATTTGCTCTCGCTGTTTTTGGAGGACCTATAAGTAACCCTGAAATTTCAAGCTGGTGCCGAAGATCTTCCGGGAGAACGGCTGATATTTTGGCCAGAACATTTGTGGCAGCAAGCTTTAATTGCTTGTCGGCTCTGCGTGCTACCCAGCGAGAACCAAGCACTAATGCTTCGAGTTCCTCTTCAGAAAACATCAACGGAGGTAGCATAAATCCTGGGCGTAACACATAGCCAACCCCTGGCTCACCCTCTATTGAGGCTCCTTGTGCCTGTAACGTTGCTATGTCTCGATAAAGAGTACGCAAGCTAATATCAAGTTCGTTAGCCAATACCTGCCCACTAACGGGATAGCGATGTCGTCTGAGTATTTGGATGAGATCAAAAAGGCGTTCAGTTCTGGACAAAGCGTTGACCTGTAGTTATATGCTGCCATATTTTGACAGTACTGAAATAAAAATTCTATGTTTTTGTTGAGTTATTTTTGACCCCAATCAGTCAAGTAATGAAAAAGGGATTGCCCAAAGATTATTTCCAAATGACAGACATTTATCGCCATTGTAAAGGACTATGCCACTGAGCCACTCTTTATCACTTAATGCAGCTAATTTTCTTAACCCACGAAAATCTTGATTAAATACGGTGCTGCTTGCTTTAACTTCAATACCAATCATTTTGCGATTATGATTTTCAAGAACAAAATCTACTTCTACCTGATCTTTATCGCGATAATAATAAATATTCCACGGTTCATCAGCCATAGTAATGGTCTTTAATAATTCGCTATATACCCATGTTTCTAATAATGCACCGAAATCCGATTTATCAGTTTCTATACTTTCCAACGTAATTCGATTAAGACACGCTAACAAACCGCTATCAAGAAAATGGATTTTTGGAGTCTTCAGAATTCGATTTAGAGTGTTACCATGCCATGGTCTTAATTGGTTTACCAAAAATAATGTTTCAAGCAAAGCAACATATTTTTGTGTGGTTTTAGTGTCTAAATTTAATTGACCACCAATTTGAGTAAAATTGGTTAATTTTCCTGATTGTTGAGCGAGAACTTCGAGAAGCCGCGGCATTTCAACTAATTTTTCAATCGATGAGATATCCTTTACGTCACGCTCTACGATGGCTCTGATATAAGATCTTGCCCAAGCATTGCGTCTGGCATAATCTTGGCGCATTAGCATCTCTGGATATCCGCCAATAAGGGCTTGAGACATAATTTCTAATTGGTTTGATGATGTTGTTTGAGAAGGCCAGGATTGCTTTTGAGCATAGTTTAAAAAATGATTTTCTCTGCATTCAATTTCAGCTTGAGAGAGGGGTAATAGAGTTAATATTTCCATACGACCTGCCAAACTATCTCCAATTTGAGGTAATGCCAAAAGATTAGCTGATCCTGTTAATAAAAACCGTCCAGGTTGCCTGTTTTGATCTACTGAGAGTTTTATAGCACGTAGTAATTCTGGTGCACGTTGGATTTCATCTATTATTCCCTTATCTATTCTATTAATAAAACCGACCGGATCTTGTTTTGCAGCATTGAGTATATTGTTGTCATCAAGACTGTAATAAGGTAAAGAGGGTAAATATTGTTTAACCAGTGTTGTTTTTCCAGATTGTCGCGGCCCGTTAATTAATACTACAGGTGTATCCTGCATGGCCACATCCATTCGAGATTTGAGTTGTCTCGGATAATTATTATTTCTTATATTCAACTGGTATCCTAAAGTTATCGTATAAAAGTCCGTCCAATATGGATTTTAGATCCGTCCAATATGGAATGCAAGTGCGTCTATTATGGAATAGAGCTGCGTCCAATATGGAATGAAAAAATAGTTTTCAATACTGTTTGGCATTTAAACACACGAACTTGTAGCTCAAAAAGCAGGTGAACTACTCTGACTTTCTATAGGATCAACTATTGTAAGATGAGTTAGCTTGTTATGTTTCAAAAGGTATTTTTCTTTAACGGTTTTCAATGAAACATCATTAACCATTTCGGCAATTTCAAGAGGTGTATAAAGCGTAGGATTAGTTAATCGTAATGTTTTATGATCAGTGTTTGCCAAACGATTAATTTCCACAAGGTCATCAATAATAGTATCGATATCTTTCTCAACAATGCCGGGTATATTGTTAACAAGCACGGCGATTTCATCTTCTGTTTTTAATACTGCCTGAGCAGCAAAATTTAATAAATTTTCTGCATGGCTAAAATATTTTGCAAGCTTGCTGGTAAAGAAGGTAATCATCGCTTTTATTAGTGCCATATCATACCGTTTTGCACTCAGAGCACTGGCTTTTTCTGCTAATTTAATAATGGCAAAATCATAAATTAATTGTGCGACATTCTCATGTTTATAAATTGTTGAGAGTTTTTTTAGCTCGGGGGTTTCGAAAAAAGCAATAGCATTAAGTTGCCTTAAAGCATTTGTTAATGTGGTTAATTCCCGCGTTGTTACACTCGAATCAATAATTACTTTATCAATTATATCTGCTATTGCCTCGGTCGATTTTTTTTCACCGTCAACCATCAATCGGAATAATTGGGGTGCTTCATTGATGCAATAAACAAACGGTTCCATGCAAGCAGAGAGCTGCGTTTGCAGGATCTCAATATCGAGATCCATTGTTATAGAGTTATCATCATGCGGCTTGAAAAAAGAAGTGCTTTTGTTTTGATTGCTAACCTTACGCGTCATTAAGAAACGCAGGAAGTCCCTCACCGCCAGATTTTCATGCTCGATGGCGTGATCCAGGGGGGTATGCCCTAATATATCTTCCGCGTAAATATTGACATCATTCACTAACAATTTAACTACATCTATATTTCCTACCCTTGCCGCAAGATGCAAATAACTTTCTTCCTCTATGGTTTTTTCAGAATAACTTTGCGTGTTGATGTTTAAATTTAATAAAAATTTAACCCCTATAGGATTTCCATAGCGAATAGCCCAGAAAAGCGGATCGTAGATTTCCGAGTAATAGTCTGAAGCATTAAGCTGAGTAACATCAATACCTTGGCATAGAGCAGAAGTAATCAAAAAAAGAGCCATATCATGGTCATGATAAGCTATGGCTACACTAAGCCCTATTCGGACATCTGCAAGGTTAAATAAACCTGAGTCAAAACCTGTTTTAATGATCTGCTTCGCACCAAATGCAACAGCAACCATTATAGGCGAATCATTTTGGTAAGATTGATTAAACGGATAGTTACTATCAAAAATTGAGAGAAACGATTTATTAGTCAAGGCCTCCGCATCATCCTGGCTTGCTATCCAGGCAAGATAAATTGTGATGAGATTCTTTAAGTGAGGAGCGCGATGAATTTGGCCAGAAAAGCTTGCCAGGGAATAAGCAAATAGCATTCTTAACTCACCAGCTTCTGCATGTAAAGGTATCAAATTTTTGAGAGTCTTGTTTTTCCATAAAGGCATACTATCAACAAGATATGTTTCACATGTATCAAAAGTATTGGCATGAATCCCGTAAAATCGATTAAAAAAAGAACATAAAGGCTGTTTTTGAGAAGTTGCCAATACGTTATCCAATTCAGCTTTCAGGCTGGAGTTGGATAAGCTTTCGTATGCAAGCTGAATTGCATGAAATATTTCCGGATTTACTGATGGATTTTTATCGGGATGATATTTCAAGACTAATTTACGATACGCTGCTTTGATTTCTCGTTCTGAGGCCGTGGGAGGAATATTCAGCGTTTTGTAAAAATCAGGCATAAGTTCGTTAAATTAAACAATTAGATTAATTTTAAGCCTTTTGCTCATGGTTAGTCAAATTTAATTAATCAGATAGGGTAGGGTGCTTTAACCCGTAGTTTTTTCTCCAAACCCATTAATGGTTAATTTTAAAGAAACCGCATCTCGATTTGCTTTATTGATACCATTAACCTGATTCAAAGCGGACAAAATTTGAATGTTAGCGCTCTTGATAAAAGCATGTGCATAACTTGCATCAATAATAATATTCTTGCTCAGTTCAAAACCTGCGGAGCTGCCAAGAATAATGCTATCACCGGTGCTTATTTGATAATTTCTATTTCCTGGAGATTGGTTGTAAGTTCCTGCGACCCGTATTACCCATTTTGGGCGAATACGATAATGACTGCCTAGTGTTAACAACCAGGTATTATGCAAATAATAAGGGACAGTAGCCTTGGAGACAATTAATGTCTTTGAACCGAGCTGAGTTGCAATATTATAAACTGTAATCTTTTCCATAATACGCCACTGAACATGTTGAAGGGTGGTGATAAATCCCAAGTCAGGTGTCACAAATTGGTTGATAGAAAATACACTTCTTGCCGGTGTCCATATTGTAAAATGATAGTTATTAGAAATTAGGGAAGGACTGCCTTCAAAAACACTTTTACCTTGTTGATTATAGGTGTTGGAGCTGCGATAGTTAAAACCAATTAAGGTGGATTTGGTGGGTTTTAATAAAACACCAACATCACCGCCCCAACTATTCCCGCTGCTCTCATTTTGACTCTGGCTGTCAGGAATATTCATGCCTGGAAAGCCTGAAAGTGGTTTAAGGATAAAATTGGCTTTTGAAAAATTTAACCCGGCTCCCAAGGCGATATATTGATTTATTTTAATTCCAAGAGCGGGAACGATATCAACATTCTTGATTTGATTACTGGATTGAGCATAACGCAATATAAATATAGAATTTCCATCTAATTCCCGATTAAAAAAATTGGATATAATGGCTAAGCCCGCTACAAATTTTTCTGAAATGGGAATGCCTAAATACAGTGAAGGCAAATAATAATGGGTTTGATTATTTGAAATCCCTGAGAGGGTGGTGCCTGTTATGGACTGTCTGGACTGACCATTAAAGTTAGAACTGGAATTGGCAAAGGAACCTAATACTATTACTTGCGCATTGTTTAAAAGCGTTAAAGCGGCAGGATTATGGTAGGTAGCGGTGGCGTCATTAACCACTGCTGTTCCAATAGTTGATTCGATAAATGAAGCATGAAGGGCTATAGGAAATAATAAATAGATTAAAAGAAAGTTTCTTAACCATATATTAGAGTATTTTTGCAGGCGTTTGATTATATTCATTGTTATCCTGCCGATGTTTTCCGAATCAATAAATTTTATTAATTCTATTATGTTTTTTATTGTAATACCTTGCCAGCTTTTTTCAGGAAAGTTTCTAAATCATCCATAAAGTACGCAATTAAATGACGGCAATAATCATACCAACGCACATTGGTAAGAAGCAGAACATTCCCGGAAAATACTGATATAACAAGGATTGTTACAGGCTACACACAGACTTATCCACAGATTTTGTGGATAAGTCCAAAAATATAAATCATTTTTGAAAGAGCGAATAGCCTTGTAAATACAGGACGAACGGTATGTTTTTGAAAAAAAGTATTTTTTTTTATTGTTGGAAGTACAAAAAATTATCCACAGAAGGCGGTAGAAGCAGAAATAAATTTACCGGGAGGGTGATTCTATCAAAAAAATATATAAAAAACAGTCTTGACAGAGATTATTTTTAAGGGAAATCACTATTTTCGGTAGATTGAATCATAGTTATTTTTATATTCCCGTACTGCGGGAATTGCGCGGGGGTATTTTTATGAGTAGAAATAATTGCGTTTTCACTTACAATGTTATTTTTCGTTCTACACAAATCGCATATGGAAATTACAACAATGAGGCCAGTGACTAAATTTGATAAAAGTGATTATGACGTAGTTGAATTTAATAACAAAAGTCATAGCAGGATTCGAGTTGACCCTATGTATTTCAAATTAGGCTATAGTCCTTCGCCCAGGATTTTTGGCAGATATTCAGTTTTCGACCGATTAATTAAAGTGATAGATAGTCTGCCTCAGGAATATGGTCTTCTCATCTGGGATGTTTATCGTCCAAGATCAGTACAAGAAAAATTATTTAATTGGATGAGAGAAGAAATCAGAAAAAAATCACCATTATTAAGTGATGAAGAAAATTATGAGGAAACAAAAAAATATATGTCAGCACCATCAATGCCTGGAGAGGAATATTGCCCTCCTCATCTTAGTGGTGGAGCTATAGATCTCACTTTGTATGAAATTGCGGACGGTAAAGCGCTTGAAATGGGCACGTCGTTTGATGACTGCACAGATGTAGACAGTGTCACTAACCCGCTCATAAACGGCGCAGGTTTATAGTACCCCTGGAAAATGCAGTTTCCCCGTTTCAGTTAAAAATGATCGCAAAAA
>Ga0335397_10001916_pt1 | contig 28309 bp, 30 predicted proteins | sample MAT04_FD_205740 | JGI IMG/M metagenome (GOLD analysis project Ga0335397, IMG submission 205740) | Freshwater microbial communities from Lake Fryxell liftoff mats and glacier meltwater in Antarctica - MAT-04 (spades assembly) (version 2) ... | reverse complement strand
GGCCAGGCGGTCGGTGCTGCCGGCGAGGAAGTGGTCGGCACCGGCCAGCACTTCGAGCCGTGTCGCAGACCAGTTCTCCGTGAGCCGGCGAGCTCGAACGGGCGGGTTGTACTCGTCGTGTTGGGGAATGGCGAGCATCTTTGGTCGGGGATCGGCGGACGCTCGGAGATCTTCGAGGGGCAGGATCCGCATGGGAGGTGCGATGGCGAACCACCCGTGCAGGCGTTCGTCGGTGACCGCCAGGCCCACATCGGCCCCGAAGCTCCAGCCGGTGAGCACCATGGTGACGTCGGGTACGGCACGCGCCAGAGTGTCGAGCCCTGCCAGCAAGTCGAGTTGCTCGCCGATCCCGTTGTCGTGGACGCCCTGCGATGCCCCGACCCCGCGAAAGTTCGACCGAAGCGTGGCAACGCCGAACATGGGCAGCTGCCGAAACAACTCGCTGATGACCAGCGACTGCATCGTTCCGCCGTGCAGCGGGTGGGGGTGAGCGAGCAACACCGCCGCCTTGGGGGCGGCCGGTACCACGATCTCGGCCTCGAGCGTGAGGTTGTCCGACGTTCGGAGCCGTAGCTTCGTGGGTTCGAAATGGGCAGGCACGGGGAGAAACGGTACCTTCGCAGGGTGACCGATCTCGACAAGCTCCCGATCAAGATGCTCAACGACAGGATCCTTGTGCGCCTTGCCGGTGCCGAAGGAGAGCGGCGATCATCGGGCGGCATCTTGATTCCCGCTACCGCCCAGATGAGCAAACGTCTGGCGTGGGCAGAAGTGGTCGCCGTCGGGCCAAACGTCCGCGCCATGGAGATCGGCGATCAGGTGTTGTTCAATCCCGAGGATCGTTACGAAGTCGAGGTGCGCGGCGAGGACTTCATCATTCTCCGCGAGCGCGACATTCATGCGGTGGCCGCGAAACGACTCGAAGAGGGCGGCACCGGCCTCTATCTCTGATCGGTTTTGGTTTCGCCGTCGGCGAAGGTCCGCGTAGGCTTCGCCCGTTATGCCGATCGCCACCCCCATCGACGCCATGCCCGAACAACTCGATCTGGTCACCTTCAACCGCGATGGGCTCGTCCCGGCGATCGTGCAGGAGATCGGCACCGGCCGGGTGCTGATGATGGCCTGGATGAACCACGAATCCCTGGAGCGCACGTTCGCTGAGGGCCGCACGGTGTTCTGGAGTCGTTCGCGACAGGAGCTCTGGCGGAAGGGCGATACCTCCGGGGACCGACAGTTCGTGCGTGAGGCCTACTACGACTGCGACGGCGACACGTTGTTGTTCGTGGTCGAGCAGGAGGGGACCGGTGCCTGCCATACCGGCAACTACTCCTGCTTCTTTCGCGCCTTTGGTCCCGAGACCGCTGGCCCCGCGCCAGCAACCGCCCCTTGAACACTCCCGAGGGCGTGCGCCCCACCCGTCAGGAGTTTCGGGCCCTCGCACGCGATCACAGCGTGGTACCGGTGTGGCAGGAACTGGTCGCCGACCTCGTCACCCCGGTGGCGGCGTTCGCCCGGCTGTGCCGTAATGATGAGCCCGGCTTTCTGCTCGAATCGGTGGAGCACGGCGAGCGCTGGAGCCGGTGGTCCTTCGTGGGCCGACGAGCGGCCGCAACCCTCACCTCACGCAACGGTCGGATCGAGGTCTCCGGGGGCGTGCTCCCGGTCACCGTCCGTGTGGATGCCGGCATCCTCGGGGCCCTCGACGATCTCCTCTCGGCGTACCGCTCACCCGACCTTCCCGACCTCCCCCCACTGCACGGGGGAGTCGTCGGGTACCTCGGCTACGACGTCGTTCGCGAGGTAGAGCATCTGCCCAACGCCCCCACCGATGATCGGGGCTATCCCGATGCCGTCCTGAGCGTGGCCGGGGAGGTGGCGGCATTCGACCACTTCCGCCAGCGGGTCACCTTGATCGCCAACGCCTATGTGTTTGGCACGCCCGACGACGAGGCCCTCGACCAGCTCTACGACGACGCCGTCGCTCGTCTCATTCAGTTGGCCACCGACGGCGCGTCGGCCCTCGATGAGCCGCTCGTGTCGCCCCCCCTGGCCGCCGAAGACCTGCCGGCCATCACCTCGCCGATGGGGGCGTCGAACTACCGCGCCGCCGTCGATGCGGCGAAAGAGCACATTCTCGCCGGCGACATCTTCCAAGTGGTGTTGAGTCAGCGATTCGACCTGGTTGGCGGCTTGCAAGCCGACCCGTTCGACTTCTATCGCGTCCTCCGGCAGGTGAATCCGAGTCCGTACATGTATTTCGTGCGAACACCGGAGGTCGTGCTCGTGGGTTCGTCGCCGGAGCCCATGGTGAAACTCACCGATGGAGTGGTGATCTCTCGGCCCATCGCCGGTACCCGTCGACGCGGCCGCACCGACGAAGAGGACCGACGGCTCGGCGCCGAACTTCGTGAACATCCCAAGGAGATCGCCGAACACGTGATGCTCATCGATCTCGCCCGCAACGACGTGGGCCGTGTGGTCACCTTTGGAACCGAGAAGCTCGACGAGACGATGGTGCTCGAGCGCTACAGCCACGTGATGCATCTCACCTCGCAGGTGTCCGGCCAACTGGCCCCTGGTCGCACACCGATCGATGTGCTGCGAGCCACGTTGCCAGCGGGCACCGTGTCGGGCGCCCCCAAGGTTCGGGCGATGGAAATCATCGACGACCTCGAGCCGGTTCGACGCGGCCCCTACGCCGGGGTCGTGGGCTACCTCGACTTCTCCGGCAACATCGACACCGCGATCGCCATTCGCACCTTGGTGGTCGGGCCAGACGGGCGAGCGTCGGTTCAGGCGGGTGCTGGTGTGGTGGCCGACAGCGTGCCCGAACACGAGGATCTCGAATGCCACAACAAAGCAATGGCGTTGCTCGCGGCCGTGCCGGCCGCACGCCGGATGACCGCCGAACGAAACCGAGCACACAGCCGCTGATCCACGCACCCGGCGAAATCTGTTGGTGAGGGGTGTGGGTCCGCCGACGTGCATACTGCGAGCATGAGCACTGCACCCCCTTCGCCGCTTGCCCCCTGGCCGGCGGAGTTTCGTTCTGTCGATACACCGGCGTTGATCGCGGCGCCGTTCCAACACGATGTGATCGCCGCCGAAGGTCCCGACGTCGTGGCGTTCCTGCAGGGGCAGATTTCCCAAGACGTCGCCTCGATGGACATCGACACTTCCTGCGCCGCGTTGGTTTTGCAACCGCAGGGCAAGACGGCGGGCTGGTTTCGAATTACGAGGGAAGCCGATGACCGGTTCCTTCTCGATATGGATGGGGGATCGGCCGAAACGATCCTTGCCCGTCTTCGGCGCTTTTTGCTCCGAACCAATGCCACCTTCACCCTGATCCCGGCCGACGGTCTCCACGGCTGGAGCCTTCGGGGGTCCGAAGAGGCGTTGTCGACCGTCGCTTCGTGGGATCCTCCCGACGAGGTACTGCTCGATGCGGCGACGTCCTGGCCATCTGGGCACGGACCGCACCTCGCTGGTCGAGACCTGCTCGCCCACAGCCCGATCCCCCTGCCACCAGACGTCACCACGGTTCCCGGTGCCGTGCTCGACGCCCTGCGCATCTGCTGCGGTGTCCCGGCAATGGGGCGGGAGATCGTGCCGGAGGTCATTCCGGCGGAGCTCGGACAATGGGTGATCGACACGTCGGTGAGCTTCACGAAAGGTTGCTACACCGGGCAAGAACTGGTGGCCCGAGTGGACTCACGTGGCGGCAACGTGCCGCGGCATCTTCGCCGTATTCTGCTCGAAGGCGCACCGACCGCGGAGGTCGGCAACGACGTGACGGTGGGAAACCTCGGCGTTGTGGGCACGCTGACCTCGGTTGCTCCCCAACCCGATGGCTCAGGATGGGTGGCGTTGGCCTTCATCCGTCGAGCGGTAGATCGCGGGGCAACGTCGGCAACGGTCGACACCTCATCCGGAGAGATCCCCGTCACGATTCTTGCGATCTGACCGCGGGGGAGGGGCGGGCAGCCGAACCACCATCCGGGTTCCCGCCCTCGAACCACGTTCGGCATGCACCGTGCCTCCCATCGCTTCGGTGAGCTCACGGACGATCGCCAGCCCGAGGCCCGAGCCCACTTCCTTGCGTTTCACCGTGGCCGACGCGACATAGAGCCGCTCGAACACATAGGGAAGGTCTTCCTCGGCGATCCCCGGGCCATCGTCCGAGATCACGACGGCGGGTCCGGAAGGGAGAGCCTGGACCTCCACCCCGATCGCGAACGTGGCGTACTTCACTGCATTCTCTACCAAGTTCGCGATCACCTGCGAAAGGCGGTCGGGATCGGCCATGGCCATGCAGGCGGTGGGAGGAACCACGAGTTCGATGCTCAACCCGTGGCGATCCACTTCACGACGAAAGCCATCGACCGAGTCTCCCGCCAGTTCGCCAAGGTCGAGGGCGACAGCTTGGGTTGTGAAGCTCCGGGCATCGATCTTGGCGAGTTCCAGGAGGTCCTTCACGAGTCGTTCCAGCCGCCGGGACTCGTTCAGGATCACGTTGGCCGCCCGATCCGGATCCGACGCGGCGCCATCGGCGAGGGCTTCGGCGTATCCCCGAATCGAGGTGAGCGGCGTGCGCAGGTCGTGGGAGACCGACATCAGGAACTGCCGTTCCAAACCCTTGGAACGTTCGAGCGCCTCGGCCATCTGGTTGATCGAGTGGGCCAGCAGGTCGAGCTCATCAGCGCTTCGGGCCCCCGCGGTCTCGGGCAGGCGGGCGGTGAGATCGCCGGCGGCGATGCGTGTGGTGACATCGGTGGCCTCGCGTACCGGCCGGGTGAGACGGCGCGAGAGGAAGGACGCCACGAGCGCACCGAATGCAAGCGTGGCGCCGGCGGCGAGAAGGAACCATTGCACCGAATCGCGCAGCGGATTCGCGCTTCTCTGAATCACGATGGCCGAAGTTTCGTCATCACCCACGTTGATGGGGGCGACGGCGAACAGGTCAGGCCCGTTGTCGCCGCTCACCGTCTCGCCGATACGAAGCCGTTCGGGTTGGAGGTCGTTCGGGCGTAGGCCTGCGGGAAGGTCGCCCGAAACCACATCGCCATCGGGGCTGATCACCACCAGGCCTATCGATTCTCTCGACAACGTGTCGCGAAGCTGCGCCTTCCCCGTGGCCTCCCGCCGGGAAGGAACGCAAAGCAGGCGACGATTCTTTTCGATCGCTTGGCGTACCGCCGCCGATTTCGCGCTCACCTCGGCGTTGCAGAGCGTTGACTGCAACGCCGAGAGCGTGGCCGAGTTGGGGTCCGAACAGAAGGACTGACGGGAGCGACGTAGGTCGTCGGGCAAGAGCGCCACCACCCGCGGCGGCGTGCCGTCGCACAACTGGCTTCGAGTCGTCGCCACATCTTCCGCTCCCGTCGCTCCGCAAAACAGGGCTCGGAAAGTAGCGTTGGCCGTACCGGTCGGACCGGACGCAGTGGTCGGCGGGGAACCGGGAGTGCCGTTGCCTGCGCCCGCGTCGGGCTCGCAGACGAGCGACCGGATCGCTTCGAGATCACGAGCCGACACCGCCCCGACCTGCGACGTGCCAAGGGCGACGAGGTCGGCGGTGGTCTCGGCCTGGCGTCGCAGCTCTTCTTCGCTGGCGTTGCGCGTGCCCACACGAGCGAGCACCAGAGTGCCGACGCCAGCGAGCAACAACGCGGCGGCCACCGTCCCGAGAATGGCGATTGTGAGGCGGCGTTTCATGTGGTGCGGGACCCTCCCACAGAAATGTGAACGGTGTGTGAGGAGGCGATGCTCACTCCAGACGGTACCCCGTGCCCCACACCGTGCTGAGCGGGAAGGCGTCGCCGAGTTTCTTCCGGAGCTGCCGGACATGCACGTCGACTGTGCGCTCATCACCAACCCAATCCGTGCCCCACACGCCGTCGAGCAACTGACGTCGACTGAGGGCCAAACCCCGGTTCTCCGCCAAATACGCCAACAGTTCAAACTCTCTGGCCGCCAGAGCCACTGGCGCACCTTGCGCTCGCGCCTCGCGACGCCCGAGATCCACCTCCACCTCCCCGGCATGGAGAATCGCCGGAGCATCTCGCGCCGGGCCATCAACACGCCGGAGGATCGCCTTCACCCGCGCCACGAGCTCGCGGGGCGAAAATGGCTTGGTGACGTAGTCGTCGGCTCCCATCTCCAAGCCGAGCACCCGGTCGACCTCGCCGTCACGAGCGGTGAGCATGATGATCGGTACGTCGCTTGTGGTTCGTAACGTTCGGCACAACGCAAGTCCGTCGATCGAACCCGGCAAACCCACGTCGAGGATCACAAGTTTTGGCTGACGATCTCGGGTGAGTCGCAGCCCGTGTTCCCCGTCAGCGGCTTGGTACACCCGAAAGCCCGCCTGGCGCAGGTACATATCGACCAGGTCGGCGATGTTGGGATCGTCCTCGACAAGAACGATGACGGTCTCCACGTCGGGCATCGTGTCCATGCTCGCACATGGTCAGCGGTACCTCGCGGCATCCCAGTCCGTCGGGCGCCGCATCTGCACGCCGAACCGAAGCTGCGATCACGACACCTACGCTACGGAGGTGAACCACTACGAGGTGCTCGGGATTGCTCCCAACGCATCGCACGCCGAGATTCGACGCGCCTTCGTGAGTGCCGCCCGCCGCCACCATCCCGACTTTCATGCTGGCGCCGACCCGACCAGCCGGCGTGCCGCAGAGGCGTCGATGCGAGCCGTGAACGACGCGTGGGCCGTGTTATCCGATCCACGGCGTCGCGACGAGTACAACGATCACCTCGCCGCTCGCCGCCGTGCTGGCGCAAGGGACGCCCAGGCGGCCGACCGCGCGCACGCTGTGCGTCGCACCTCGAGCGGTGCCAGCATTCACTTCCGGCCGCTCGATAACGAACCTGACCCCGATCCTTGGCTGCTCGACGACCGCCCCTACGCCGGGAGCCGGCCTCCGCCAGCGTGGATGCAGGTGCTTCCGGTGGCGCTCCTGCTGTTCGGGCTGGGCGCCACCATCGTTGGGCTGTTCGTCGGGCTTCGACCGGTCGCGGGGCTCGGTCTTGTGGTTGTCGCACTCGCCACCGTGGCGTTTCTGCTCGCGCCGTTCTATGTGATGGGCCAGAACCGCCATTCCCGACGTTGACCCCGGACCAGCGAGCCACGGTAGAGTCGGACATGGCCAAGATCTCGTCGTTTGTCAAGCTCTCCGCACAACCGGGGAAACGGGGGGAGCTACTCGACGCGATGCGCACGATGTTGCCCGCGGTGGCCGAGGAACCCGGCACCGAGGTGTACTCGTTCCACACCGACTCGGCCGACGAGAACGCGCTGTGGATATTCGAGCTCTACACCGATCAGGCGGCGCTTGATGCCCACGGCTCCTCGGCGGCGATGGTGAACCTCTTCGGCCTGCTCGGGCCACTGCTCGACGGCGCACCCCTGATGGTGTTCGCCACTCCCACCGACGCCGAGGGACTCACGATCTGACAGGTCGGCTGTGGCCACCTACCTCGACGACATCCTCGTCTACCACCGCGCGCGAGCGGCATCCGACACCCGGTCCGTCGACCGCGCCGTCGAAGCGTGCGCCGAAGTGGCCCCCGCTCGGGGTTTTCGAGCAGCCCTCCAGTCGACCGTGGGACAGCCTCTGATAGCGGTGATCGCCGAAGTGAAACGGCGGTCTCCTTCCAAGGGTGTCCTGGCTGCTGACATCGACGCCGCGCACCTCGCTTCCGCCTATGCCGCCGGTGGTGCCAGTTGTTTGTCGGTGCTCACCGACGAACCGCATTTCGGCGGGTCGGCGGCGGATCTTCAGGCGGCGAGAGCGGCGTCGGGATTGCCGGTGATCCGGAAGGACTTCACCGTTTCTCTCCTCGATGTTTGCGACGCCAGAAAGATGGGCGCGGATTGCGTGTTGCTCATCGCTGCCGCCCTCGATGATCGTGAGCTGGTCGACTTCCGTGCCCTTGCCACCATGCTCGGAATCGATGTCCTCGTCGAGATCCACGACGAGCGGGAGCTCGATCGCGCGCTCGCCGCTGGCGCCGACCTCATCGGCGTGAACCAACGCGACCTCGTGACGTTCCAGGTCGACCGCGACCGCGCCACGCGGATGGCCCCACTCCTGCCCCACGGCGTGATTCGCGTGGCGGAGTCCGGCGTGCAAACCCCTGACGACGCGGCAGCACTTGCGACCGCGGGCTATCACGCGATCTTGGTGGGCGAGTCCCTCGTGCGGAGCCCCGACCCGGCAGCGGCCGTCGCGGCGCTGCGGGGCGGCTGATCGACGCCGGTATACCGGTCGGCTGTGTGTCCCACTGCCCGCCAGAATACTTCGTGCGACCCGTGGTGGCACCTGCGATAGGTTGAGCACGTGTTCGTGAAGATCTGCGGCATCACCAACGAGTCAGATGCGCTGTTTGCGGTAGCGATGGGAGCCGATGCGCTCGGGTTCGTTTTCGCGCCATCGCCCCGGCAGGTCGCCCCCACGTTGGTCCGCGACATCGTGCGCCGGATTCCGTCGGAGGTGGTGACCATCGGGGTGTTCCGTGACGACGCCACCAAACGTGTGGTCGACATCGCCCACAGCTGCGGCCTCGATGGCGTGCAACTCCACGGCCACGAGACCCCCGCCGAGTGTGCCTGGGTGCGCGAGCGTGTGGGTCTCCTCATCAAGGCGTTTCCGGCCGGAGATCAATTGGTTGAACGGGTGGCCGACTACGGCATCGCCGACGCGTGGCTCCTCGACGCTCCGAAACCGGGTTCCGGTACCACGTTCGACTGGTCGATCGTCGATGCGCTTCCCGGGGGCCATCGGCTTATCGTCGCGGGCGGCCTGCACCCCGACAACGTCGGTGCGGCGATCGAGCGCACGGGTGCGTGGGGCGTCGACTCCTCCACCGGCGTCGAGTCCGCACCCGGCCACAAGGACGCCCGAAAGGTGTACCGCTTCTGCCGGAACGCGAAGCGTTATCCCGCACCAGTGCACGAGGGCGACCACCTCCTCATGCCCCTCGACTTCGACTTCGCCGACTACGGCGAGGGGCTGATCGATCTCGCCACATTGGGCGAGATCGATTCGTTTGCGGAGTCCGGCGAGTTCGACCCACCATCTTCAGTGGAACACGATCCGCCTTTCCCTGACGAAGGCCACGGCCAACCTCCCGTGTCCGAACCGACCGACAACCGATCCGCAACCTCCCGCCGCGAGGCCGGATCCCCCGTTTCCTCCGTCCCCTTTGATCGGTAGCGACTCCCCATCCCGCGGGTAGTATTGGGCCTTGCGCCCGCCGACCTGGCCGGCATCCGAGGAGCTCCTTCGTGTCGTTGGCACCCCCTACAACTGACGGTCGTTTCGGCGAGTTCGGCGGGCGATTCGTCCCCGAAACGCTGGTGCCGGCATGCGCCGAGCTTGAGGCGGCGTTCACGGTGGCCTGGGCCGATACCACCTTTCGGGCCGAGCTTGATCGCTTGCTCGCCGACTATGCCGGCCGGCCGTCCCCCGTCACTCCTTGCCATCGGCTGTCGGATGAGCTCGGCCTGCAGCTTCTGCTCAAACGAGAGGATCTCAACCACACCGGTTCGCACAAGATCAACAACGTGCTGGGGCAGGCGTTGCTGGCGCGCCAGATGGGAAAGCAACGGCTCGTCGCCGAAACCGGCGCCGGCCAGCATGGCGTTGCCACGGCCACCGCAGCCGCACTGTTCGGTATGTCTTGTGTGGTGTACATGGGCGAGGTGGATATGGCCCGCCAGGAGCTCAATGTGTTCCGCATGCGCCTTCTCGGGGCCGAGGTTCGGCCGGCGATGTCTGGGAGCCGTACCCTCAAAGACGCCATCAACGAAGCGATGCGCGACTGGGTGGCCACGGTGGACGACACCCACTACTGCCTCGGTTCGGTGATGGGTCCGCACCCCTACCCGTGGATGGTGCGGGAGTTCCACACCGTCATCGGCACCGAGGCCAGGACGCAATGCGCAAACATTCTACCGGGCGACGGCCTCCCGGACGTGGTCACCGCCTGCGTCGGCGGAGGATCGAACGCCATCGGTATCTTCTCCGGTTTCGCCGGCACTCGCAGTGAGCTCGTTGGTGTCGAACCAGCCGGAGGAGCAGCCGCTGGTCGCGGCGTTCCGGGCGTCGTGCACGGCTCGAAGTCCTACCTCTTGCAGGACGAATGGGGTCAGGTGCAGGAGGCTTCGTCGATCTCCGCTGGACTCGACTATCCCGGGATTGGTCCCGAACATGCGCACCTCGCCGCCACCGGAGCCGCAAGGTATGAGCAGGTCACCGACGCGGAGGTGATCGAAGCGTTTGGGCTCCTGGCCCGGACCGAGGGAATCATTCCGGCGCTGGAACCGGCCCACGCCCTGGCCTGGGTATCGCGGGCCCGCCACGAACTCGCCGGTCGATCCGTGCTGCTCAATCTGTCGGGCCGGGGCGACAAGGACGTCGCGCAGATGATGGAGATCATGGGATGACTCCCATGACAGACACGCTTTCGGTCGGCGTGCTCGAAACGCATCTGCGGGCCACGCGTGCATCAGGCCGTAAACTTCTCGTCCCGTACGTCACTGGGGGTCTTGGCACGGACTGGCTCGATATCGTGCGCGCCGTGGCCGACGCCGGTGCCGACGCCATCGAGATCGGCATTCCCTTCTCCGATCCCGTGATGGACGGACCGGTGATACAAGCCGCATCGGAGCGGGCCTTGCGCGCTGGCGCCACCCCGCAATCGGTGCTCGACTCGCTCCGTGATCACGACTCGGGGGTACCCCTCGCGGTGATGACCTACTACAACATCGCCTTTCATATGGGCTTGGAACGGTTCGCCCATCAGCTCGCTGGCGCCGGCGTCGTCGGCGCCATCTTGCCCGATGCCCCCCTGGAGGAGATCGGCCCGTGGTGTGCCGCCGCCGACGACGCCGGGGTGGAAACCATCCTGCTCGCAGCGCCCACGGCTCCAGACGAACGGCTCCCGAGGATCTGTGATCGCAGCCGAGGATTCGTCTACGCCGTCGGCCTGCTCGGCGTCACCGGGGAACGCTCCGAACTCGCCGCGACTGCCACGGTGATCGCCGCCCGATGTCGAGCCGTGACCGACAAACCCGTGCTCGTGGGAGTCGGGGTAAGTGACGCCTCCCAGGCGGTCGAAGCCTGCACGGAAGCCGATGGGGTGGTGGTCGGCTCGGCCCTGATGCGGATCGTCCTCGAAGGTGGCGGGCCCGAAGGAGCGGCTTCCTTCATCGGCGGGATACGCGCCGCGCTCGATCGTGCCTGACCAAGTTGCCTCGTCTCGGCATCAGGCCACGGTTGTCATGCCCACTCCCTATGCTGGATCGGTGACCGAGGATCTCGTTCGGCTCAAAGCCTTCCCTCGTTACCGGGTGATCGAGCGTGAGCTTTTCACCTGCCGTGCCGGCGAGATGGGTTTGATCGAAGCGTTGGGGGCTCCGACTTCCGAGGTCGACCCTCCGCTGGGAGCGGGGAATCCACGTATGTTCTGGGATGTCGAGCTCTCCTGTGGGTTGGTGATGGGGCTCCATTTCGACCGGATCACCGAGGTGCTCACCGGTCATCTCGACCTTCCCGAAGTCGGTCACTCGCTGCGGCATCTGAACCTGGTGCCCCAACAGCTTTGGCTCTTGGAGAAGGCCGAGCCCGAGGTGTTTGCCGCCAGTTGCGCTCCTGTGGATCACCATTTCCGGCTCTGGGAATCCACCACTGACGACGAACCGCTGCTTCTCGCCGCCCATCTGTCCCATCGTGACGCCGAGTGTCTGTTGGCGTCGCTCCAGCGCGATCCTCGGGGCCCGAAACGATGGATCGAACTCGACCCCGTTCGGGTCGAGGTGGGCGAAGTCGATTGCCACGTTGGGCTGATGAACGAGTTGACCGAGCTCGACGGCTGATCGGCCCGACTGCTGATCGGCCCGACTGCTGATCGGCCGCCACCGTGCATCAGCAGACCGCTCAGAGTTTGCCCCAACCCTCCATGCCCGCGAGGATGCGAAGCATCACCTCGTCGGCACCGCCACCGATGCTGAGCAGGCGTGAATCGCGGTAGTAGCGGGCGGTCCAGGTTTCCTCCATATACCCAATGCCCCCGTAGAACTGGATGCACGTATCGGCCACCCGTCGTTGCAGACGGCCGGCCTTGAGCTTGGCGATGGAGGCCATCTTGGTGATGACGAAGTCGTCGGCGCCCCGCACGATGGCGTCGGCGCAGGCGTAGTTGTAGTGCCGCAGCAGATCTACTTCAGCCATGAGCTCAGCCATCGTGAACTGGATGTACTGGTTGTCGAGCAGCGCGTGGCCAAAGGTCTGGCGCTGCTTGAGGTACTCGATCGTGTGCTCAATCGCCGCCAGCATGGTGCCAACGGCCATGTAGGAAGCGATGAGTCGCTCGTTTTGAAACTGGGCCATCTGTTGTTGGAAGCCTTGACCGATCGTACCGATCGTGTTCGAGACCGGCACCCGAAGATCCACCAGGGAGATCTCAGCCGTGTCGCTCGAACGCTGCCCCAACTTGTCGAGCTTGCGACTCACGGAGAAACCGGGCGTGCCGGTCGGTACCACGATCTGGCTCATCCCTCGATAGCCACCCTCATCAGAGGTTCGGGCCAACAGACAGAGCCAGTCGGCCTGAATGCCGTTGGTGATGTAGAGCTTCGTGCCGTTGATCACCCATTCATCGCCATCACGTTCGGCTCGTGTTCGAAGGCCGGCCACGTCGGAGCCGGCGTCGGGCTCGGTAACGGCGATCGCCGCCACCATCTCGCCTCGGATCGCCGGGGCGAGGTACGTCTCCTTCAGCGCCGCGCTGCCGAATCGGGCGAGCGCTGGTGTGGCCATGTCGGTCTGCACGCTGACCGCCATCGCCACGCCGCCCGTGGCCGACCGTCCCATCTCCTCGCCGTAGATCACGGTGTACGTGTGGTCGGCCCCCTGGCCCCCGTAGGCGGGGTCGTACTCGAGACCGAGAACCCCGATGGCCCCGAGTTTGGGGAACAGTTCGTGGGCAGGGAACATGCCCGCGGCCTCCCATTCGTCGGCATGGGGGTTGATCTCCCGTTCAACGAAGTCGCGCACGGTGCGCCGGAAGAGGTCGTGTTCATCAGTGAAATGCAAGGTGGGCTCCTCGGAAGGCGTTCAGTCGTCGAAGAGTTCGACAGGGATATCGACGACCTTGGCCCGGAGATACTCCCCGAGGCCTTTGGCCTGCGCATCGATTCGGGTGGATGCCGCGACACCACGGCCCAGCAAACCACGAATGATGAGGTTGAGCGCCCGCAGGTTCGGGAGGTCGACCCGTTCGACATCGAGATCGAATGTTTCGATCGGGAGCAGCGCACGCAGGCGCTCCGTGGTGAGGAACCACGCCAGCCAATCGTAGGCGACGTCGGTGCGGGTCCATACGCCGATGTTGGCATTACCGCCCTTGTCACCAGAACGTGCGCCCATGATCGAGCCAAGTGGCGCGGCGGTCGTCTTGGCTTCGTCCCAATACGGCGAAACACCATCGTGGGGATCGATGCGCTGCCGACTGAGGTCGTCGAGCAACGCTCCGATGGCCAGCACATCGGTGTTCGGGACGGCGGGCGTCGCCCCGGGTCGGGCACTGGTGACGGGGGGTGGGACGTCGTTGCTCGACGTAACGGGCGACCGCCGGACGGCGATCGGCGGCTTTCCCGGGGCGGGAGGGATGGCCAACCGGAGGTCGTTGCACACCATGGTGTGGGCGGGCACGTCGGCGGCGACCAGGGTGGGCCAGTAGACCCCGTAGCTCGAGCCCTTCGAGGGGGGAGACGTCGTGAACAACCCCGGGTACGACGCCAGCACCATCTCGATCACTTTGTTCGAGAACGCCCGGCCCACCTTGTGCTCGTCCTTGTCCTTGACGGTGATGCGAAGCTCGGCGAGCGCGTCGTCGTTCGATGCCGGATTGGGATGGTCAGATCGTCGCAGGCGCACATCCACCTCGTCGAACGACGCTTTCCCGCCCGGAATCATGCCCCACAGGGTGCGTTCGGCCACCGCCGCCTTCTCCTCGACATCGAGGCCGGTGATCATGAAGGTCATGCTGTTCCGGTAGCCGCCGAGCACGTTGATGCACACCTTGGTGGTGGGGGGACCGGGCAACCCGCGGACCCCGTGCACAAGCACCCGATCGGGGCCTTGCTGTTCGAGTTGGATCGAGTTGAACCACACCGTGGCATCGGGATTCAGATACTGCAGGCCTTGAATCTCGTACAGCAGTTGCGCGGTGATCGTGCCGACGCTCACCAGCCCGCCGGTGCCTTCGTGTTTGGTGACCACAAAGCTGCCATCGGCCCGGATCTCGGCGATCGGAAACCCGAGGCGCTCGATCCCGGGAACCTCGCGAAAGAAGGCGAAGTTTCCGCCCGTGCACTGCGTTCCACACTCGATCACGTGCCCCGCCACCACTGCGCCCGCCAACTCGTCCCAATCCGTACGACTCCAGCCGAAATGCGCCGCGGCCGGGCCGACGATCACCGCGGCATCGGTGACGCGCCCGGTGATCACCACATCGGCGCCGTGTTGGAGTGCCTCAACGATGCCCCAGGCGCCCAGGTAGGCGTTGGCCGTGAGCGGTTCGAGCCCGAGATCGTCGAGCCGTTCACCGGTGTCGAGGTTGCGCAGTTCGTTCCCACCGGCCTGGAGTTCGGCAAGCGACGGCATGAGGTCGTCGCCCTCTACATGGGCAACCACGATCGCCAAACCATGTCGCTCGGCGATAGCTCGAACGGCGTCGGCGCAGCCCGCAGGGTTCAGCCCGCCGGCGTTCGAGACGATCTTCACTCCCCGTTCGACCGCCAGCGCGAGCACGTCTTCCATCTGACGAACGAACGTCTTGGCATACCCACCATCGGGATTGCCGAATCGGTCCTTGGCCAGGATGAGCATCGTGAGCTCCGCCAACCAGTCGCCGGTGAGAACATCGATCGGGCCACCTTCGAGCATCTCACGGGCGGCAGAGAGGCGGTCGCCGTAGAAGCCGGAACAGTTGGCTATCCGCAAAACGTCGTTTGGCATAGGAAGGCATGCTCCTTCAGTGGGATGAGGTCAGGAAATCGGGTCGAGTCGCACGAGCAACTGATGCGCATCGACGGAGGCACCGGCGCCAACCAAGATCTCGACGACGACCGAATCGGCAGGGGCCGTGATCCGGTGTTCGACCTTCATGGCTTCCATGACCAACAGCACATCGCCGCGAGACACTGAGTCGCCGACCGACACATCAATGGAAACGATGCGGCCGGGCACGGGCGCCACGGGGTCGGTGGCCTGCACCTGATCATGCCCTTCGACGAAACGATCGTGCTCGACGAAGACGCTCTGGCCCAGGGGCGAGTTCACGTAGTAGGTGTTGCCCACGATGTGCACCGCACATCGATGACCTCTGCGGCCGAAGTGGACCAGCACCGTGGCATCGAGGCCATCCGTCGCCCCGGCAACTGCTACGAGCTCCACGAGCGTCGTGGTGTTGCCCGCCGGACCCTCGATCGCCACATTGAACAGGTTCTCGAGCTCGACCGAACCCGGGTGCGCAGACGCCTCGGTTTGTCGCTCCCGTTCCAGAGGATGGTCGCGGCTGAGCCGGGAATAGGTGAGGTGCCAATCGTGGCCCTGCGACTGGAACGAGACGGATTGGGCGGCGTAACCAGCGGGGGCATCGAGCAGGCGCCAACTGGCTTCGCCGGGGCGCAGTTCTTTGCCCTGCCCACCGACGTTGCGCCACCCGACAGGGGCGAACGCCACGGGGCTGGCACGGCGGCGGCGGCGCTGACCAACAAGGGCGGCGGCGGCCAAATGAGGCCCGGTTATGGCGTTGAACCGTTGCCACTGCCGCTCGACGGGTTGCGAGTCGTCGTCGGGCCAGTCGGAGATGGGGGGGTTCCGGTCGACGAAGTCGGTGCAGGTGGCACCGGCGGCGAAGTCGGGGGAGACCAACGCGTCGTAGAGGTACTCACGGTTGGTGGTGACCCCGTGCACCGTGACCTCCCGCAGCGCCCTGGCGAGGCGTGCCGTTGCCTCGCTACGGGTGGGAGCGTGCACGATGGCCTTGGCCAACAAGGAGTCGAAGTGGGGGCTCACGATCGAGCCGGTGACCACACCACTGTCGTAGCGGACGCCCGGTGTGGGACCCGGCTCCCAACGGTGGAGGGTACCAACGCTCGGAAGCCACCCGGCGGCAGGGTCCTCGGCGCAGATGCGGGCCTCGATCGCATGGCCGTCGAACTGGACCTCGTGTTGCTGCATCGGTAGCGGCATGCCCTGGGCGAGCATCAACTGCAGCCGCACGAGGTCGAGCCCCGTGATCATCTCGGTGACCGGATGCTCGACCTGGAGGCGGGTGTTCATCTCGAGGAACCAGAACTGTGGGTCGGAGGCGCCATCGCCCGAATCGGACCCGTCTTCGAGCAGAAACTCCACAGTGCCCGGGCCGACGTAGGCAATGGAACGGGCGAGGGTGAGCGCGGCGGCGGCCATGGCCTCCCGGAGCTCGGGCGACACGGCGGTAGATGGCGTTTCTTCGATGAGTTTTTGGTGGCGCCGCTGAATCGAACATTCCCGCTCACCGAGGTGGATGGCTTCGCCGTACGCATCGGCCAGCACCTGAATCTCGATGTGTCGTCCGGCCGGGACCCATTGCTCCACGAACACGGTGGCGTTTCCGAACGACGTGCCCGCTTCGCGTCGGGCACTGCGGACGGCCTCGGCCATCGCCGACGGCTCGGCTACCACCCGCATGCCCCGCCCGCCGCCGCCCGCCGCCGCTTTCACGAGGAGGGGGTAGCGCAGATGCGCCACCTCGGCGATCCACCGGTCTGGATCCTCGCCGCCGACGAACGCCCAGGGGAGCGTGGGAACACCCGCCTCGGCTGCCGCCTGTTTCGCCACGAGCTTGTCGCCCATGGCCGTGATCGCGTCGGGGGGTGGACCCACCCAGGTGAGGCCGGCCTTCAGCACAGCTCGGGCGAACGATGCGCGCTCCGAAAGGAAGCCATACCCGGGATGTACGGCGTCGGCTCCTTGCCATTCTGCGGCTCGCAGCAGTTCATCACGATTGAGGTAGGTGTCGGCGGCGCTACTGCCCTTGAGCGGAACGGAAACATCGGCCTCGAGCACATGGGGCGCCAGGCGGTCGGACTCGGCGTAGACAGCCACCGTGCGGATCCCCATCTCGTGGGCGGTGCGCTGGATGCGTCGAGCGATCTCGCCCCGATTGGCAATCAGGAGCGTGCGAATCGGGCTTGACAGAGGTGGTTCGGTAGCGGCCATCGAAGTGATCACAGTCGGAAGACGCCGAACGAGCGGGCGCCTTCGATCGGGGCGGAGTGGATTGCCGAAAGCGACAAGCCGAGAACGGTGCGGGTATCACGAGGATCGATGATGCCGTCGTCCCAGAGGCGGCCGGTGGCGAACAGCGCTTCGGATTCCTTGCCTACCTGCGCCTCGATCATCTCTCGCATCGCCGCGTCGGCCACCTCGTCGAATGCGGTGCCGGTACGCTCCGCGGCTTGCCGCTGCACGATCGACATCACGCCCGCAAGTTGCTGGGGGCCCATCACCGCAATCCGATGGTTGGGCCAACTGAACACGAACCGCGGATCGTAGGCCCGGCCGGACATGCCGTAGTTTCCGGCGCCATAGGAGGCGCCCACCATCAAGGTGACATGCGGAACGGTGGAGTTCGACACCGCGTTTATCAGCAACGAGCCGTGTTTGATGATGCCAGCCTGCTCGTAACGGGTGCCCACCATGAACCCGGTGATGTTCTGAAGAAACAGCAACGGAAGGTTGCGACGGTTGCACAGCTGCACGAAGTGGGCCCCCTTCTGGGCCTCCTCCGAAAACAGGATGCCGTTGTTGCCGATGATCCCCAGCGGAAAGCCGCACACGCTGGCGAACCCGGTGACCAACTGGCTGCCGTACAAGGGCTTGAACTCGTCGAACTCCGAGCCGTCGACCACCCGCCAGATGACCTCACGCATGTCGAACGGCACCCGCACGTCGGCACTCGCCACGCCAAGAAGTTCGTCGGCGTCGAACAGCGGCTCCGTTGTCGGGCGCCGGGGGCCCGGCCCCAACTTCTGACCGTTGAGGTTGCGGATCGCGGTGCGAGCGAGGGAGATGGCGTGTGTCTCCGAGTTGGCGAGAAGATCGGCCAACCCGCTCTGACGGGCGTGCATCTCGGCCCCGCCGAGCTCCTCTTCGTCGGCATCCTCGCCGATCGCCATCTTCACCAGCGGCGGTCCCCCGAGAAAGACCCGAGCTGCATCCTTCTGCAAGATGGTGACGTCGCTCATGCCAGGTACGTATGCGCCCCCGGCGGTGCTCGAACCAAACACCACGGTGATCGTGGGGATGCCCGCGGCAGACAGCCGAGTGAGGTTCCGAAACGTCGCACCACCGGGCACGAAGATATCGGCCTGTTTGGGGAGGTCGGCCCCGCCCGATTCGGTGAGGTTCACCAGGGGGAGACGGTTGGCAGCGGCGATCTCCTGGGCCCGGAGCGACTTGACGATGCTGGTGGGCGACGACGAACCGCCGCGAACGGTGGGGTCGTTGGCCGAGATGAGACATTCCACCCCTTCGATGGGTCCGATGCCCACAACCATGCCCCCGCCGACCGGATCGTCGGACCCCCAACCGGCGAGTGGCGAAAGTTCAAGGAACGGCGCGTCACGGTCGAGGAGGAGGTCGATCCGCTCGCGAGGGAGCAACTTGTTGCGGGCCCGGTGCCGCGCCACATAGTGGTCTCCACCGCCGCGCAAGACATCGGCCTGGGCCTCCCTCACCGGCGCCAACAGCGCCAGCATGCCGTCACGGTTCTCACGAAAGGCAGCGGTTCTGGTGTCGAGTCGAGAAGGTGGGGCCGCCATCGCCGAGCACGCTACCGCAGTCGAATACCCGCGGGAGCCACGATCCTGCCTGCCCCTCAGAGCGGCATCGGTGTCACCGTTCGTGGTCGCCCTGCACGGAGGTGCCCTGCCCCAAACAGCGAACGGACCCCCGCATCGCCGACACGCCAGAAAAGGCTCACCGCGGCGAGGGTCAACGCCGAAATCAGGATCATCGCAATGGGGAACGGACCCGCCAGTGCATCGAGCGTGCCCAGCACGACCCGCGGGCGGGTGAACACATGCCAGGAATTGAGGCGGAGGACTCGCCCCAAATACACGCCGAGCGCCACCAAGAGGTGCAGACCGACCTCCACGCCGAGCGCGACACGCACCGACCGTCGCGGCTCGACCCATCGCCACACTCGATGAAGGGATGCGCCGTACGCGGCAATTCCGATACCGAAGAACGCCAAGTAGACCGGCAGGTAGACGCCGAGGATCTGAAGGTCAGAACGACTCAGCCGGATGTCGTCGAAGAGGTGGATGACATCGGTGAGCACGTAGGGCGCGTTGGGCAGGAAGAGCACGAACAGCACCACGCCGAACCCGTAGGTGGACCGTCGAACAACACGGGCCCACCTCGACGCAGGCACCGCGGCCACGCTTCGGCCACCGAGCGGAAACAGCACCAGAGCCAAGCCGAACGGAATCAGCGCAAGGACAAGGTTCCACGCCATCCAGAGGCCGTGGGAGCGGGTGAGCGACTGGGCATCGTTGGCACCCAACCGAACGAGGTCCAGCAATGCGAACATTTGGGGAGGGTAGCGCCGTCCGGCCGGGAGGGGAAGGGGCTCTCGTCGTCGATCGGGCCCGCGCGCAGCATGGGCTCCTACGACGGGATGTGGAACGAGTCGGTGAGCTTCGCGAACTCCTGCCGATCTCCCGCGGCCGTAGCCATGTGGAGTAGGTAGACATGCTTGTCGGTGCGAATGACGCGAACCAGGCTCACGGAGTTCGACGAGGAGATCTCCACATCGGTCGCGGGACCCTCGTTCGTCATTCCAACAGACCGAGCCACGATCTTGCCATTCTGGGCGTCGGCCATGGTGTTGATGGCGTCGTCAATCGTCGCGTCGTCCGACACCATGCCGGGGGAAAGCGTGAGCACCACGACTTCAACGAGCCCCGCAGTTCGCAATACCTGGTACGACGTGACGATGACGGTGGTGCCCGGCTCCCTCGTCGAGTCGTCCCGCAACTTTGGCGGCCCTGGGAAGGAGGCGGTGAACGAGCGATCGGCGGCGCTGTAGGTCGTCCACGTGGAACCGGCCCTGGTGACCGGAGGATCCACGATCGCTGTGCCGACGCTGCTGAAACGGCTTGACGCACTCCGCCCCAGAAACGTCACCGCCAAAATGCTGACGGCCACCAAGCCGACCACGCTGATCGCCGTCACACCGAGGACGATGCCGATGGTGCGCCCGGCGTTGCTGGTGGGTGACATGGTGTGGAGCGGATAGCCCGCACGGGAACCTGGATACCCGCCGTGCGCCCCTGGGCCGCCATATCCCGGTGGCATCGCGCCCGCGACGGGGCCGCCGTTCGAGGGTGCCGGCGACGCCGTGCCAGTTTCCGGAACCGGGGGACTTCCGGTGGTGCCGGCACGGTGGCCGTCGGGGTCGAACCCGCAGGAGTGGCACCAGTCCCATGAAGGTTGGATCACGACTTCACATTGCGGACAACGAGGTTCGGGCACCTCGACACCCTATTTCCCGGCGGTCCGACGGCTTCGGCAGCCGCCCACGTCGCATCGATACGATTCGGGCCATGTCATCGCCTGAAGCCACCGACGCGACGCCTGTCGCCACCGTGTTCGACGAAGCGGGCGGGATGGTGTTCTTCGCCGGTCTGGCGCACGCGTTCTACCAACGGGTCGCCGACGACACCACCCTCCGCCCGTTGTATCCCGACGACCTCGGTCCGGGCGAAGACCACCTCAAGCTCTTCCTGGCGCAGTACTGGGGCGGACCAACCACCTACAGCGATACCCGGGGACACCCCCGCCTCCGCATGCGCCACGTCCCTTTCGTGATCGGCCCGGCCGAGGCCAGTCATTGGCTCACCAACATGGTGGGAGCGATCGACGACATGGGCACGCCCGACACTCTCCGTCAGGTGATGATCGACTATTTCACGATGGCCACCACCCACCTCGTGAACCAGCCGTAGCACGGTGAGCCCACTGGTAGCGTGCCCGCCATGACCGACACCACACGACTTGCCCCCGGCGACAAGGCACCGGCACTTGCGATCCCCGACCAAGACGGCAAGGTGCGCAAGCTCACCGAGTTCAAGGGTCGCAAAGTGCTCGTGTATTTCTACCCTCGAGCCGACACGCCGGGCTGCACCACGCAGTCGTGCCTCCTCCGCGACATCGCCGGCCAGGTCGGCGACACCGCCATCATCGGGATCAGCCCCGACACCTCCGCGAAACAGAAGAAGTTCGACGACAAGTACAGCCTCGGTTTCCCGTTGCTGGCCGATACAGAACACGTCGTGGCGGAGTCCTACGGCGTGTGGGGAGAGAAGAAGAACTACGGAAAGGTGTACATGGGGATCGTGCGATCGGCGTTTCTCATCGACGAGAAGGGCAAGATCGCCGAAGCCTGGTACAAGGTTTCCCCCAAGGACACCCCGGTGAACCTGCTTCGGTCGCTCGAGGCGTGACCGACGTCGCCAACACCTCGTTTCCCGCCCCGTCGGAGGTGCTACCGCATCGGCCCCCGTTTTTGTTTCTCGACCGGATTCTCGGCTGGGATCCCGGCATCGGAGCACAAGGGGAGTGGTATCTGAGCGGCGACGAGGCCTTCTTCGGCGGACATTTCCCCGGGCGACCCACGCTGCCGGGGGTCTTGATGGTGGAGGCGATCGCCCAACTCGGGGCCTACGCCGTGCTCCTCGGCAACGCCGACGCCGACCGCCCGAAGTTGCCGCTGTTCGGCGGAGTCGACAACGTGCGCTTCCGCCGGCAGGTGCTCCCCGGCGACACGCTCACCTTGCACGTCACGCTCGGACGCATGTCGGCTCGAGCGGGACGCGGGCACGGCACGGCACGGGTGAACGACGAGTTGGCGTGCTCCGCCGACCTGCTTTTCGTTCTCGTCGACCTCGAACCCGACGCCTGACCAGCCCAGCGGAGCGCAGCCCAGCCCAGCCCAGCGGAGCGATGGTGCGTGCCCCTCGTCAGGAAGGTGCCAGTACGAGGCAGCCGTTGTGGCCACCGAACCCAAAACTGTTGGAGATTGTGGGTCCCGGGGTCCAGACGCGAGGTTCGGTCACGATGTCGATCGACGGTAGGTCGGGGTCGGGGGTGCGGTACCCCAACGTGGGTGGAATCGAGCGCTCCATCATCGAGATCACCACGGCCACCGCCTCAATCGCGCCGGCCGCACCAAGGGCATGCCCGGTAACGCCCTTGATCGAAGTGACGGGAGGGCCCGGATACCCGAACAACGAGGCGATCGCCAGCGCCTCCGCTTCGTCGTTTCGCGGTGTGGAGGTGCCGTGAGCGTTTACCTGGGCGATCTCCGCCGGATCGAGCCCCGCCTCCTGGAGGGCGAGTCGCATACACCCGATCGCCCCGGCGCCCTTCGGCGCCGGTGCCGTGATGTGATGGGCATCTGCGGACGACGCGCCTCCGAGGACCTCGGCCAGAATCGTGGCCCCACGCGTGCGCGCCGCCTCCCATTCTTCGAGCACCACCACTGCCGCTCCTTCCGACATCACGAAGCCGTCGCGATGCGCGTCGAATGGTGCGGAAACACCCGAGCTCGTGAGCGCGGTCATGTTGCGGAATCCCGCCACACCGGTCTCGGTGATCGCGGCCTCCGTGCTACCCGCAACGGCAGCGTCGCACCGATCGAACATGATCAGGCGGGCCGCATTGCCGATGGCATGGGTGCCGGTTGCACAGGCGGTGGCGACGGATTCACAGGGTCCCTGGAAGCCATAACGCATCGAAATAGCGGCCGCGGGCGCATTGCCCATGACCATTGGGATGAGAAATGGTGATACCCGCCGGGGTCCTCGATCCCGGCACACGGCCGACTGCTCCTCGATCGTGGCGAGCCCGCCGATCCCGGTGCCGATCATCGTGGCCACACGACTGGCATCGCGTACGAAATCACCGGCTTGCCCAACGGCCTCCTGGGCGGCGGCAGCGGCGAACTGCTGAAAGCGGTCCGCTCGACGCACCTCCTTCGGGTTGTCGAAGTAGGGCGCCGGGTCGAACGAATCGATCCGGAGCACTTCGCCAGGCGTTGGCGGACGATGCAACCCTTCCCAGAACGCAGGAGCACCGATGCCGCACGACGACACGACGCCGAGGCCGGTGACGGCCACCCGCCGACGGTTCATCAGATCTTGGAACGGACGAGGTCGATGGCCTGCCCCACCGTACTGATGCCTTCGAGCTCGGCCTCATCAACGGTGATGTCGAACTGTTCTTCGAGCTCCATGACGAGCTCGACGAGGTCGAGGCTGTCGGCGCCGAGATCATCGCCGAACGATGCCTCCGGGGTGACGGCAGCGGCGTCGACCGAGAGCACCTTCACGGCGCAGTCGATGAACTTGGCGAGAACGTCATCGCTCATGATGTGAATCCTTCTTGTTGGTTCGAAATTGCTGGTGATTCAAAATTGCTGGTGATTCGAAACGGGCTGGGGCGCCGTCAGAGGCGCGAATGCGGTAGTGACTACCACACCCCCATACCGAGGCCGCCATCCACAGGAATGACCGCTCCGGTGATGTAGGAAGCGCCGTCGGACACCAGGAACGAGATCGTTGCGGCAACCTCGTCGACGGTACCGAGTCGGCCGAGTGGTACCGCTCCACCGATTGCTTTACGACGCTCATCGGAGAGTGCATCGAGCATGTCGGTGTCGATCGGCCCGGGGGCCACCACGTTCACGGTGATGGAACGGGACGCGAACTCACGGGCCAACGATCGCGCCAGCCCCACCAGCCCCGCCTTCGACGCCGCATAATTGGCTTGCCCTGCTTGTCCGGCACCACCGACGACCGAGGAGATGAACACAATGCGACCGTAACGAGCACGCATCATCTTCTGTACCGCTCGACGCGCCACCTTGAAACCCCCGGCGAGGTTGGTCGCGACCACCTCGTCGAAATCACGGTCGGACATGCGCAACACGAGCGTGTCGTGGGTTATCCCGGCATTGGCGATCAAGATCTCGACGGGGCCGAGCGTGGCTTCGATCTCCCCGAAGGCGGCGTCGACCTGTTCGGTGTCGGTGACGTCGCAGCGCACGGCGAGAAGTTCCGGCGAGTCCGTTGGCGGGGCCGATCGATAGGTGACCGCCACTCGGTACCCATCCGCGGCCAACGCCTTGGCCGCGGCGAGACCGATGCCCCTCGATCCACCCGTGACGAGCACGACGCGACTCATCGACGGGGGCCCTCGCAGGCGTCACACAGAGGGGTTTCACAGGGGACGCACACCGACGCCGAAAGAACGATCATGCGGAGAGCCTTGCAACCCGATTCGGTCCGTGCCAGTCAAGCACCGCGCTCGCCCAGGTCATGCCGGCCCCGAACCCCACCATCAACACCGTGTCACCATCGAGAATCGCTCCTGTGTCGAGGCCGTGGGCGAGGGCGAGAGGCACTGACGCCGCCGACGTATTGCCGGTGGTTTCCAGAACGGTCACGGCTTTGGCGGGGTCGATGCCGAGGCGCTCACACGCGGCATGAAGGATGCGAATGTTGGCTTGGTGGGGGACGACGGCGTCGACGTCGGCCGGGGTGAGCCCGCTTCGCTCGAGCGCCCGGATCGCCGACTCGACGGTAATGCGCACTGCCCGCCGAAAGATCTCCCGACCATCCATCTTCATGACATCGCCGACTTCGGCATACAGCAGGTGGCGGAGCTCACCATCGGAGCCGAGGTCCCAGCCGAGTAGCTGGCCTGGCCCGGTCGTGCTTTCGAGAACCACCGCGCCGGCACCATCGGCGAAGAGGATGGCCGTGTTGCGGTCGTCCCAGTCGACGATCCGGCTGAGTGTCTCCGAGCCCACGACCAAGATGCGTTCGGCTCCAGTGGCCAAGAGACCGTGCCCGACGATGAGGGAGTACACGAACCCGGAGCAGGCCGCGTTGAGATCGAAGGCCCCTCCGGTGATGCCGAGGGCGTTTTGCACAAAGGACGCGGAGGCGGGGATCGCCATGTCGGGAGTGGTGGTGGCGAGGACCACGAGATCGATGTCGGCGGGGGTGAGCCCGGCCCGGGCAATGGCCTGACTCCCGGCCTCGGCGGCCAGGCCGCCCGTCGTTCCCCCTACGCGACGTTCTCGAATCCCCGTCCGCTCGGCGATCCACCCATCCGCGGTGCCAAGCCGGTCGGCGAGGTCTTCGTTCGTGATCGTTTTGTCAGGAAGTGCGATACCCCAGCCGGAGATGCAGCCGCCCGGAATGGTCGGACCGGGTCGGAACGGGATCGGGCGGCCCAGATTCGGAGAAGACATGGTCAGGCCGTCCGCAACCACGCGATGGGCTGACTCGGAGTGAGGCGCTCGCCGCCGACGGCCATGACGCCAATCACCGTGCCGGAGAACGGGGAATAGACGGGGGAGCCGTTCACCCGCCCGACCTCACCTCCGGCTGGCACGATCACGCCGGGCACGAGCGAATCCGCCGGAACGAAAACCCCAGGGGAGGGACTCACGATGACCCGCTCGACTGCATGCAGATGTTCACCCTCCTCCGTGGCGTAGCCGACGGGACCCGCTCCAGGGGCGGCAAGCAAGGAAAGAACGGCGTCGAGATGGGTGGGGTCGTTGACCGAAAGCACCCGAGCGTCGGGAAGTGTGCGTTTGGCGAGCCCGGTGAGGACCGCCCCCGGTCCGAGCTCGAAGATGGTGCTGACCCCAAGATCGGCGAGCCGGTGGAGTGATTGTCGCCATCGCACCGGCGAGACGAGCTGCGCTGCGAGCCGATCCCGCCACCCTGCGCCGTCGGCGTGTGGTCGGGCATCGACGTTGGCAATGACCGGTTGGGGGCTATCCCGAAAGGCCACGTGCCGCAGTGCTTTCCGGAGCCGTTCTTCGGCTGGGCTCATCAACGGCGAGTGGAACGCGCCGCCCACCGGCAACGAAAGCACCCGCTTGGCCCCGAGCTCGCGAAGCCGAAGACCGCACCGGTCGATGCCTTCGGGAGTGCCGGAGATCACCACTTGTCCGGGGCCGTTGAAGTTCGCCACCCACACGTCGGGAGTTGCCTCGGCCGCACAGGCCTCCACGACCTTGCCGTCGTCGAGCCCGAGCACCGCGGCCATGGTTCCGGTGACGTCGTCAGCGGCGGACCGCATGGCATCGCCGCGTTCCACGACCAGGCGAACCCCATCCTCGAACGACAACACCCCTGCCGCCACCAGGGCGGTGTATTCACCGAGGCTGTGCCCGGCGAACGCAACGGCGTCGATACCGATACGTTCCACTGCATCGAGCGCCACCAAGCTCAGCACAAAGGTGGCGAGCTGGGCATTGTGCGTTTCTTGCAACTCGTCGTCGGGGGTGTGCAGCAACAGGCGGCCGACATCCCGACCGGCAACGGCTGACGCCTCATCGACGAGTTCCCACGACGGATCGTGCTCCCACGCCGCGCCCATCCCCGCACGCTGCGAGCCCTGCCCGGGGAAGGTGAAAGCGATCATGGAAGGGTCACGAAGAGGTCGAGCATCAGGGTGAGGTCGCGTGCGAGGAGATCTCCCGGCCAGCGGTGTCGGTCAGACCCGCGCGCCGCCGAGAAGGTTTCGGAACTTCGTACCTTTCCCCTGTGGCATCGGACACGTCGGGCGGGTTCAGCCTTCCGACGCCCGCCGCTTTTCGTGAAACGCCGCCTCGGCGGCGCGAAACGATCGCTGCCGGACCAGTGTGACCCCCACGATCACGGCGAGGAGGGCGCCGAACACCCGGGGGCCGACTCGGCGTCGTGACGGTTCCAGATTCGAATCAGACATGTCCGGTGAGATCCTCCGAAAGCGACCACCGACCGAACGAGCGCTCGGCGAGGGGGCGAGATCAACGTGCACACTGAAGGTTGGCCCGCGGCGCGGACCCTGCAATGTAGTGCGGCGGGGGGGATTCGAACCCCCAAGCCCTTTCGGGCAGCAGGGTTTGAGCCTGCCCTGTATGCCGGTTCCAGCACCGCCGCGAGTGATCGGAAAACTTAGTCGCCGAGTCTGGTCGGGGTGAACCCCCTTTCCGCAAAGCACCACGAACCGACGCCTCTTTCACCGTTACGTCCCGGGGGATCGGTGCAAGGGGAGTAGTCTCCGTGAGTGGGCAAGCACAGTGTGGAGCGACAGCTCACCGAAGTGGGGCGCCGACTCAAACTCGCCCGCGAGGAGTTGGCGATCGCCGATGAGCAACTCGGCGTTCTCGACGACCTCGCCGACGACGCCCGGCTGCGGGCGCTCGTCTCGGAGACGCCGTTGGCGGAGAGCGAACACCGCGAAAGACAGCGTCCCGCCGATGCAATGCGCCGCCATCGTTTGGCGTTACTCGAAGAGCTGGTCGTGCTCGAGAAGCGGCAAGACGAGCTCCTCGACCGCATGCTCACTTGATCGGTGGCCAATCGCAGATCGGGAGGAGGTTCGGAGTAGCCGAGCCGCCAACTACGCTCCGGGCGCCGTGGGCCTGGATCGCCGGCCCGTTCTGTTCGAGGAGTCTCCCGTGCCCGTCCGTGTCGTCATCGCCGAAGACGAAGCCATTATCCGGCTCGATCTGAAAGAGACGCTGGAAGAGGAAGGGTACGAGGTCGTCGGCGAAACCGGACGCGGCGACGAGGCAGTGCGTTTGGTGCGAGAGCTCGAACCCGAAGTGGCGGTGCTCGATATCAAGATGCCGGGTCTCGACGGGCTTTCCGCCGCACGGGAGATCGCCGGCGAGCGGCTCGCTGCCGTGCTCATGCTCACGGCTTTCTCACAGCGTGACCTGGTGGAACAAGCACGTGATGCCGGTGCTCTCGCCTATCTCGTGAAGCCGTTCCAGCGCAACGAACTCGTACCGGCGATCGAACTCGCCCTCGGGCGGTTCCGGGATCTGCGGGCGCTCGCCGACCAGACCAAACAGCTCGAGGACCAGCTCGAAACCCGCAAAGTGGTCGACCGGGCGAAGGGCCGGCTGATGGATCACGAGGGTTTGAAAGAGGCCGAGGCGTTCTCCTTCATCCAGCGCACAGCCATGGCAGAACGGTCCACGATGCGAGCCGTCGCCGAACGAGTCCTCGAGGGCGAACTTGTTCCACCGGACCCAGACGACGTCGCCGACAACAACGAGGCGAATGGCTGACGATGTCCGCCGTGATGCTGATCGACGGCAACTCGCTCACCTATCGGGCCTTCTTCGCCCTCCCCACGGATCTCGCGACCGCTGGGGG
>Ga0335397_10001915_pt1 | contig 28311 bp, 25 predicted proteins | sample MAT04_FD_205740 | JGI IMG/M metagenome (GOLD analysis project Ga0335397, IMG submission 205740) | Freshwater microbial communities from Lake Fryxell liftoff mats and glacier meltwater in Antarctica - MAT-04 (spades assembly) (version 2) ... | reverse complement strand
CCGGGGTGGGGCGCGGTGAGCTTCTGGTGCGACCTTCCCAGCTCGCCACCTTCGAGCATCCAGCGCGACCAACCGATGCCGGCGACGACGAGCGCGGCGAAGATCAGCGAGCCGGCGAACGCCAGTCGAATCAGCCAGCGACGGCGCGTCGTCTTCTCCACGCGAAGCCTCGTACCAGACGCGCGCTGCCGCGGAATATGTTCGCACCCATGGGCACGGATTCTTTCGGGTCGATGTTGCGGCGCTGGCGCGAAGGGGCGCGGCTGACGCAGGAACAGCTGGCAGATGACGCCGAGGTGTCGACGCGGCACTTGAGCTGCCTCGAGCGGGGCAAGGCGCGCCCGAGCCGCCAGATGGTGCTGGTGCTGGCCAGCGTCCTCGAGCTCGAGCTGCGCGATCGCAACGTGATGCTCGGCTGCGCGGGCTTCGCGCCGGTGTACCCGAGCTCGGCGCTCGACAGCCTCGCGATGGCGCCGATCAAGAGGGCGATTGACCTCGTGCTGCAGAAGCAGGAGCCGTATGGCGCCGTCGTCGTCGATCGCACGTGGAACCTGCTGCGCTTCAACGACGGAGCGACCCGCATGCTCGCCGCCTTCTTGCCCGTGATGCCCGAGGACCCGCGGATCTCAGGCAATCTGCTCCGGGCGCTGCTGCACCCTCAGGGCCTGCGCCCCTGCATCGTGAACTGGGTCGAGATGGCGGCCTTCACGCTCGAGCGAATCGATCGCGAGTGCTCGCTTCACCCGCATGATGAAGATCGCAAAGCGTTGCGCGCCGAGCTGCTCACCTACCCCGGGGTCGCCGCGCTGATGCCCGACGGAGCGCCCCGCGCGAATGATCCGGTCGCGACCATTCACCTCAAGCACGGCGACACCGAGGTGAAACTGTTCACGATGCTCACCACGCTGGGCACGCCGATGGACGTGACGGCGCAAGAGCTGGCGATCGAGTCCTACTTTCCAGCCGACGAGGCGTCCGAACGGTGGCTCAGAGGACTCCCTTCCGCATGAAGCCCAAGGTGGCCCACGGCTCGGCAGCGACCGCGGCGAGGGCGCCCCCCATCATCGCGCCGACGACGCCGACCGAGGCGACGTCGCTGCCCGCGAAGAACAGGCCGGGCACGGGTGAGCGTGGCTTCAGGTAGCGGTTGCCGAAGCGCGCGGGCGTGGGCTCGATGCCGTAGATCGAGCCGGACGTCGGGCGCACGAAGTGATCCGTGGTGATCGGCGTCGACAGCTCGGCGAAAGCGAGCTTGTCCTTCAGGCCGGGTAGCTTCTCGAAGAGCTGCTTCAGCAAACGGTCGGTCATTCGCTGCTTGAACGCTTCGTAGTCGTCGCCGCGCCGCTTCCACTTCTTGTCGCGCCACGGCTCGAAGATTTCCCACGGGACGAAGGTGACGACCTCGCCGGTGTGGTTGTCGTCGCCCTGGTGCAGGGGATCTTTGAGCGAAGGGAAGCTCGTATAGAGGACGGGAGCGGGCGGCAGCTCACCTGTGGGCGTCACCTTCCACGCGTCGTCTTCGCTGTCCCACACTTCGTAGAACCACTGGTTGGCAGGGGTCGCTCCCGCCTTGCGAATGTCGCCCTTGAAGCCGAGGTAGAGGCAGACGTGCGCGGACGAGGGCTTGAGCGTGGCGAAAGACTGCGCCCACTTCGTCTGCTTCATCGATTCGGGAAGCAGGTTGCGAACCGTCGACAGGACGCCGGCTGCGCTGATGATTCGTGGGGCGCGCAGCTCTTCGCCGGACTTGAGTCGCACGCCGACGGCGCGGCCACCTTCGATCAAGATCTGCTGCACGTCGGCCATGATTCGCGTCCAGCCGCCGTTGCTCGCGACGGTGTCGAGCAGCGTCTCGGCGATGCGCTGCGAGCCGCCCACCGGGTAGTAGCCGCCCCAGAGGAAGTGCTTCACCACCAGCGCCTGCATCGCGAAGGCAGAACGGCTGGGCGTCGAGCCGTAGTAGCCCCACTGCGCCGAGAAGAGCGTGCGCAGCTTCGGGTCATCGGTGAGGCCGGCGATGACTGAACGGGTGGTCGCCTTGAGGTACGGCTGAATTCTGGAGGCGAGCAGCTTCTCGGCCGGGTGGCTGACCTGGTTCGGCAGCACGCGCGAGAAGTAGTAGCCGCGCATGCCGGCCGAGATGGTCTTCGCGAGGCCCAGGTACTTGTCGATCGCCGCGCCTTCGCGCGGAAACGCCTGCAGCAGGTTCTCGCGGAACTGCCCCGGGCTGTCGGGGAAGTCGATGTGCATGCCGCCGGGAAAATGAAACGCGTCGTACACCGGGCCCAGCGGCGCCCACTCGAGCTTGCCGTCGGTGAGCGCGTGAAGAAGTCGGCCCGGCATGCTGCGAACGGTGACTTCGCCGACCGCGTGCACGCCCACGTCCCAGCGGTAGTTCTTGCGGGTGAAGGTGTGGGTGAAGCCACCGGGCACGTAGTGCTGTTCGAGCACGCAGACCTTGAGGCCGCACTTCGCGAGCAGGGCCGCTGAAGTCATGCCGCCGATGCCTGAGCCGATGACGATCGCGTCCCAGGTGCCGGCCTTCTCTTCGCGTCCCCACGGGCGGGTGTCTCGGTTCGTCACGGCGCAGATCTAGTCGTCCGACCTGCCATCGTGAACATGAATCTGGCAAGGTCCGCGGCCATGAATCGCGCCAACACTCCAGAGATCCCCTACGTCCGCGGCGTCGTCGATGGTTCGGTGTCGCAGCACGACTTCGTCCAGACGCAGCTGCAGTTCTTCTTCGCCGTCGAGGCGTATCCACGGCATCTGGCAGCGCTGGCCGCGCGGTCGAAAGATCCAGGCGCGAAGCAGGCACTGGAAGAGAACGTTCGCGACGAGACTGGCAAGGGCGAAGGCGCTTCGGCGCACTCGCACGTTCAGACCTTCCGCGGCTTGCTCGAGAAGCTGGGCGTCACCGCGGCCGAGACGGACGCGACGCCGCACTGGCCATGTGTCGACGCGTTCAACAAGGGCGTCGAGCAGGCGTGCATCGCGGCACCGGAAGAAGCGGGGCTCGCGACAGTGGCGGCGATCGAAGACGTCTTCACGCGTGTCTCGCGCGACCTCGGCAAGGCGATCGTCGAGCGCGGCTGGCTTGGGCAGGAAGAGGTCGTTCACTACAACGCCAGCGAGACGCTCGACCTGCAGCACGCCGAGGCGCTGTACCGCGAGGTCGACGCAGCGAAGGGTGAGCACGTGGCCGAAGGGCTCGAGGCCGGCGTGAAGTTGATGACGGCGTTGTACGAAGGGCTGTTGCGCGGCCGGAACTGACCGGTCGAGGCGTTTCGCCACAACTTCGTCGGTCGGCCCTGGGCACGCAGGCTGGCACGTCGAATGCTCTCTGCTCGTGCATGGACGCCGTGACGATGTTGACCGAAGACCACCGTTGGCTCGCCGACCTCTTCGCGCGCTACCAGGCGGCTAAGAATCCCCGGGCGAAGGACGACCTTGCGCAGCGGCTGTTGCAGCTGGCCAACCTGCACCTCAAGCTCGAAGAGTCGTACCTGCGGCCCATTGTTTCGGCGCGCCTGACGGTCACGATTTCCGAGCCGCGCCGGCCAGCCCTGGATCCGGCCGACGTTCGCTTCCACGAAAAGCTCAACGGCTTCATCACCCAGGTGCTCTCGCACTCGGCGGTGCAAGAGGCGCAGGTCTTCCCCGCGTTGCGGCGGGTGATGCCGCGCGGCGAGCTCGCCACGCTGGGCCGCGTGCTGCAGAACGCGCGCGAAGTGCGGCCCGAGGAAAAGCACGAAGCGGGCAGCCTGCTGGGTCGCGTCGCCACTTCCTTGCAGAACGAACTCAACGACGCGGCGGAGCGGCTCTGGTGGTCGGTTCTTCGCGGCCATTCACCCCGGACCCCGAGCCCATGAACAACAAGACCCTGCTCTCTCTTCTCGCGCTGATGGCGCTCCCCGCGGCGGCGGTCCCCCCGGCGGCCACGCCTGCGGTCGAACGCCCCAACCCGACCAAGACCCCCCAGGAGCCCAAGCAGCCGATGCCGGCGCCGGCGCCCGTTCCGGGCGAGAAGGTCGAGAAGCCCATGCCCACCGATCGCGTCGAGATGCGCGGCGACGCGGGCAGCCCGATGAAGAAGTAGCAGGCTCAGAGCTGCAGCGGAACCTTGTCCATCGGCCCGGCGAGCTTGTTGATGTCGCGCGTCTCGAGCACGGGCTTCTCGTATCCCTTCCGCACGGCGTTGATCATCGCGAGGCCGACTCGTTCGGTGGTGGTGATGCTGCTGGGAAGCACGGCCTTGACGAGCGGGAAGAGCCACCCGAAGACGGCGTAGAAGTAACGGTACATCGGGGTGCGCGACTTGATGCCCTTGGTCGCCTGAATCAGCCCGGGCCTGAACATGTACGCCTTCTTGAAGTTCATCTTCAGCAGGTCGTTTTCGGTGCGACCCTTCACGCGCGCCCACATCGCTCCGCCTTTCTCACTGCTGTCGGTCGACTGACCCGAGATGAAGCAGAAGGTGACGTCGGGGCTCGCCTTGTGAATCGCCTGAGCTGCAGAGAGGGTGAGGTCGTGGGTGATGCGCGTGTAGTCGGCTTCGTTCATGCCGGCAGACGAGATGCCGAGGCAGAAGAAGCACGCGTCGTAGCCTTCGAGCTCGGCGCCCACCGTCGAGTAGTCGTGCATGTCGGGGAGCACGAGGTCCTTCACCTTTGGCTCCTTCGAGCCGCTGGGGCCGCGGCCCACGCAGAGCACGGTCGTGACTTCTGGATCCGCGAGGCACTCGAGCAACACACCCTGCCCAACCATTCCTGTCGCGCCGAAGAGGATTGCCTTCATGCGCCGCGATCTACTGTTACGAGGTCACCATGTCGAAGACCATTCCCGCCCGGCCGCGCGCCGTCCTCGTCGGCATTCAACTGCCGGGCGTCACCGAGGAAGAGCACGCTTCGGATCTCGCCGAGCTCGGCCGCCTGGTCACCACGCTCGGCTACGAGCCCGTCGTCACGCTGATTCAGAAACGCGGCGGTCTCGGCTCGGGCACGGTGCTCGGCAGCGGAAAGCTCAAAGAGCTCGCAGACCTCACCGGCGGCCCCGGCGTGATCGCCTCCGGAGCGGCGAAGGTCACCTCGAAGGCCCGCGAGAAGTGGGAGGAAGAAGAAGAAGCAGAAGAAGAGGAAGAGGAGTCCGCGCCGGTCGAAGCGCCCGAAGGTGCGCGGCCCACGGTCGTGATCGTCGACCAGGAGCTCTCGCCGAGCCAGCTGCGGAACCTGGAGAAGGCGACGGCGGCCCAGGTACTCGATCGCACTGGCGTCATCGTCGACATCTTTCACCGCCACGCGCGAAGCCGCGAAGCGCGGATGCAGGTCGAGATCGCGCGCCTCAACTACCTGGCTCCGCGGCTGCGGGAGTCGACGGGCCGCAGCGAAAGGCAACAGGGCCGTGGCTCGGGCGACTCGGCGGTCGAGCTCGATCGCCGGAAGATTCGCGATCGCCTCGCCGAGCTGAAGGCGGGCCTCGCCGCGGTGCAGGCCGAGCAGGACAACCGCAGGTACGCGCGGAAGGATCAGCTGCGCGTCGCGTTGGTCGGCTACACGAATGCGGGGAAGTCGTCGTTGATGCGCGCGCTGACGGGAAGCGAAGTGCTGGTGGCGGATCAGCTGTTCGCGACGCTCGACACGACGGTTCGCGCGCTGCAGCCCGAGACGAGGCCGCGCATTCTCGTCTCTGACACGGTCGGCTTCATCCAGAAGCTGCCGCACGATCTCGTCGCGTCGTTCCGTTCGACGCTCGACGAGGCGCTCGAAGCCGGGCTGCTGCTGTACGTGGTCGACGCGTCAGACAAGACCTACGAGGCGCAGCTGGAAGTGACGCGTTCGGTGCTGAAGGAAATCGGCGCCGACGTTGTTCCTTCGCTGCTGCTGTTGAACAAGGCCGATCGGCTCGACGCTGCGGCGCGAGAGGCGTTGCTGGTGAAGCACCCGGACGCGATCATTCTCTCGGCGCATCAGCCGGCCGACGTCACGGCGCTGCGGCAGCGGGTGATCGACTACTTCGAAGCGTCGATGACGGAAGCCGAGCTGGTGATTCCGTACGCGCGGCAGGGCGACCTGGGCGAGGTGTACGAGACGGCGCGGGTGGTGTCTGAGACTTTCGATGAGACGGGTCGGCGCCTGGTGGTGCGGTCGCTGCCGGCGGCGATCGCGAAGCTGGTGCGCACGTTCGCAACTTGAGATGTTTGGCGCCCCGTGAATTGCTCGCACTGCAGCGCGACCATCCCCAGCGATGTATTGACCTGCCCGTACTGCGGGCATGAGACGCCGAACTTCGCTCCGGCCCGAGAGCGCGAGAAGCAACGGAAGGCGCAGGAAGCCCAAAGCCACGTCGCCCAGACGGCGCGAGAGAAGCAGCAGGCGCTCGGCGGGCTCGCGGGTTCGGCAAAGGTCTCGCTCTACTGGGCGATGGGTGGCGTGCTGGTGTGCTGTCTGCCCGTCGGCTCGGTGGTGGCGATCGTGCTCGCGCTGCGGGTCCGAAAGCTCGCCGCGTCGCTGGATGCGGCGACGCCGTGGCAGGCGATCGTCTCGATCATCGGCTCGCTGGTGTGGATCGCCACGTACCTGCTGATCGCGGTCGTCGCGGTGGTCGCCGAACACGAGAAGTCGGTGCGGGTCACCGCGCTGAAGGAATCGACGCGTGTCACCGCGACTTCGGCCGAGCTCACCGCCGAGACCGCCTGTGAGCTCACCGAGCTCGCCCTTCTCGATGGCAGCGCCAACCGGAAGGGCGAACACCTGGCGATCTTCCGCTGCGACGGCGCCTTCGAGCCCGCCATGGGTACCGCGGTGCTCAAGGACTTCGAGTACGCCCGGCAGTCGCGCGACAAGCCCGTGAAGGCGAACGCGTGCTTCTCGAAGGGGATCCGCTGGAAGGTCGATTCGATTGGCGTCGGGCCCGGGTGCCTGGGGCAGAGCGACGCGGGCGACACGGAATAGGCGGAACACGAGAAAGACTGCTGCCGCCCCCCGGTGATCGTGACGGAGGAACCAGTCTAGGGTGGGGTGGTGCGCCGCTTCACCCTCACGCTTGCCCTGCTGAGCCTCGCCGGCTGCCGGCCGGGGCAGGTGAACGGCGTGACGGGCGACCTGACTTTTGGCGCGCCGCGCACGGACTTCGAGACGACGATCATCGGCCACCCGACGACCGCGACGGTCGAGGTCCGCAACGGCGGGCGCGCGTCGAGGACCTTCAAGCTCACCACCTCCACGCCGTTCTCCGTCGACGGAGCCGAGCGTTCGATCGAAGGCGGTGCGAGCGTCACCGTCGAAGTTGCTTTCACACCGGACACGCCCGGAATTTACGAGCTGCTGCTGCACCTCGCGTCGAACGATCAGTCAATCGACACCACGCTCGCCGGCCTCGCTGCGCTCGAGCCCGCCTGCGCCGAGCGCGGCCCGTGCTGGACCCAGGTGTACGACCACAGCATCCCGGGGTGCCGCCGCATCAACGACGCCGACGGCAACGCCTGCGAAGGCGGCACCGCCTGCCTGCTCACCTCTCAGTGCAGCAACGGCGTCTGCATCGGCACCCCGCGCGTGTGCGTCGACGGCAACGCCTGCACCACCGACTCGTGCGACCCCGACACCGGCTGCGTCTACTTCTCGTCGCTCGCGCGGTGCGCCGCTTCCAGCGACCCCTGCAAGGCGCCCACCTGCGATCCCTTGACGGGCTGCGGCCTCGAAGACGCCCCTGACGGCACGCAGTGCGGCCCTTCTGACTGCGTCACCGCGAACATCTGCCTGATCGGCGTCTGCAAGACGGTGAGCGTGTCCGACGGAGCGACCTGCGGCACGCCCAGCCCCTGCCAACGCCTCGGCCTCTGCGCCGCCAACGCCTGCAACCGCCCCAACCCCAATGAGCTCGAGCCCAGCTGGACGGTGTGGGCGCCTCCGACGCAGCAGGTGCTCTGGGACTCGATCGCCGACCGCCTCAACAACGTGTACTGGCGCGAGCGCGAGTTCGAGAGCAACGCCGGCCACCTCGTCTCTGTCACCAGCACCGGCTTTCGCCGCTTCCGCGTCCCCATTTCCATCGGCGAACAGATGGCGCTGATGGAAGACGTCCTCATCCTGCGCCTCGGCTCGGCGGTGCAGGCCCGCAGCATCAACGACGGCACCCTCAAGTGGACGAAAGCGTTTCCGCTGGATCCGCTCGCCAGCGTCCTCGCCGTTCGGACGCTCGCGCGCGGGCAGGCGGGCGTCGTCTACGTCGGCGTCGTTCGCATGGACAAGACGGTGCCGAACGCGAAGGTCCTCGACAGCAGCATCTTCGCCCTCTCACTGAACAACGGAGCGACCCTGTGGGAAGCCAGGCTTCCCGGGTTGCGCATCGACGACCAATCGACGCCCGTCGACGAGTCGGGGTACCTCTACACAGGCACCGTCGGCGCGCAGGGCCGCCGCTACTTCGCCATCTCTCCGCAGGGTCAGCTGCGCTGGAGCCTCGACAACGCCCACGCCAACCCGGCCGCGGTGTTCGGCGGCCGCGTCTACCACTGGGACCATTGGCTCTCGGAAACGTCCAACGGCGCATGGGTCAACGCCACGCCTCCCAACCTGGCGGCCGCCGGCTACCCGCGCCTCGCGCTCGGAGCGATCAGCTTCGCCGGCACCAACATCCGTTCGGTGCCGTCGTGCACCGTGCCGCAGATGGCAGAGAACAACAGCGTGATGAACCTGGTGCGCGTCGACCCGGCGACCTCGCAGACGCTGTGGGAGCTCGAGATCGCTGGCCCCGACGCGGGTGGCCGCGAGATCACCAACACCGTCCTCACCTCGCGCGCGACCGTGCTCTTCTCGCAGCCCGAGTCGTACTGCGGCGCGATGCCGCGGACGACTGTGCTCCGTGAGATTTCCGCGCAAGGTCAGCCGAACTTCAGCTGCAAGCTGCCGGGCACCGAGAGCTACGAAGGCGAGGGCCTGCTCAACGACAGCCGCTGGGTGGTGAAGGTGCGCGCCGACGACAGCTCGGAAGGCGTGCGGGCGATTCATCTTCCCGGCTTCGCGCTGCCTGTGCACGGCTGGGCGACCGCGTGGGGCAGCCCGGCCCGCGACAACCACGCGCGCTGATAGTAAGCGAGCGCGATGGGCAGCCCCGACGCGTCGGCTCCGTCTTTCAACCTCACCCAGGCCGAGAAAATCTTCACCCTCACCGGTTGCCTGCTGGCGATGCTGCTCGCGGCCATCGACCAGACCGTCGTCGCCACCGCCGGCCCCGCGATTCAGCAGGCGCTCCACATCGAGCCCGGCCTCTACGTGTGGATCACCACCTCGTACCTGGTCGCGTCGACCGTGCTGGTGCCCATCTTCGGCAAGCTGTCCGACCAGTTCGGCCGCCGCCGCATGTTGCTCGCCGCCGTCTCGGTCTTCCTGCTCGGCTCGGTGCTGTGCGGCCTCGCCCAGACGACGACCCAGTTGATCGCCTTCCGCGCCGTGCAGGGCGCCGGCTCGGCCGGCCTCTTCACCTCGGCCTTCGCCGTCGTCGCCGACATCTTTCCGCCCCGCGAGCGCGGCAAGTACCAGGGCACCTTCGGAGCGGTGTTCGGGCTCGCCAGCGTCGTCGGCCCTCTCGTCGGCGGCTTCATCACCGACCACCTCGGCTGGCACTGGGTCTTCTTCATCAACATGCCCGTCGGCGGCATCGCGATCGCCTTCATCCTCGCGAAGATGCCGCCGCTGAAGCTCGCCAGCCGCGCCGGCGAAGGCATCGACTTTCTTGGCGCGCTCATGCTCTCGGTCGGTGTCGTGCCCCTGCTGCTCGGCCTCAGCCTCGGCAAGGGTGAGTCGGACCCGCGGCCGAACTTCTACCCGTGGCTGTCGCCGCAGATCCTCGGGCTGTTCGCGATCGCTGCCGTCGGCTGCGTGCTCTTCGTGCTCGTCGAGCGCCGCGCGAAGAACCCGATCGTCGACATCTCGATGTTCGGAAATCGCGCGTTTGCGATCACCGTCCTCAACGCCTTCGTCGTCGGTGGCTCTTTTCTGGCGGGCATCGTCTTCCTCCCGCTGTTCATGGTGAACGTCGTCGGCCTCACCGCGACGCGGTCGGGCCTGACGACGCTGCCGCTGACCTTCGGGCTCATCTTCGCCAACGTCTTCGTCGGTCGGCTCGTCTCGCGCATCGGGAAGTACAAAGGGCTGCTGGTGGGCTCCCTCGTCATCCTCTGCGGGGCCTTCGTGATGATGGCCTTCACGCTGACGGCCGAGAGCACGCAGACAGAGGTGACGCTGAAGATGATCCTCCTCGGCATTGGCCTGGGCCCGGGCATTCCGTTGTTCACCCTCGCGATCCAGAACGCGGTGCCGCCGCAGCGCATCGGCTTCGCCACGTCGATGGCCACCTTCGCGCGCTCGATGGGCGTCACCGTCGGCCTCGCGGTCATCGGCACCATCTTCGCCGCCACGCTGGCGTCGGAAATCACCGCCGAGATGGCGCCCGTGCTCGAGAAGGTTCCGGCCGAGCTCCGAGGTCGCTTCGGAGCGCCCGGTGCCGCCGTTGCTTCCGGCGAAGACGCCGCTCCGACGGGGACCTTCAACGCAGCCGCGATCAAGCAGCGTGTCTCGGCCGGGTTCGCGATGCAGCGCCAGGCGCCTGACGCGAACCTCCCCGCGCTCGCCGCCGCCGAAGCCCAGTCGCTGGCCACTGTCGATGCATTGGGCGCCGCGATGAAGCGCGCATTCACCACGGCGATTCGCCACGTGTACCGGGCGGCGCTGGTGATCGCGATCCTCGGGTTGTTGTTGGCGCTGCTCGCCCCCGAGGTTCCTCTGCGGGGCAGGGGGCCGATCGCTGCGCCGCCCGCGGTGGAGTAGCGCGCCGTGGCCGACGAGTTTCCCGAGTCGTTGGACGCGGTGACGGTGTGGGCCGACGCGCATGGCGTGGCGCACCTGCTGGCGTTCAGCGCGTTCGAGGTCGCTCCGCAGGCGGGGTGGATCTACAGCGTGCGCGCCGTGTCCGTGGCCGACGTCTTCGACCCGGCCTTCGACTCGTCCAGCGGCCGCAGCCCACACGTCCGGCCCAACACCGTTCGCTCGTTTCTGTGGGCTTGGCTGAAGGAAAAGGCCGCCGAGCTCGACGGCTGGCGCGACGTGCCGCTGCAGATCGCGCCGCCGGTAGAGCCGCAGTTCGCCGGCTTCTTTCAGCGCCTCGACGCCTGGCGAACGCCCACGCTCGGCTTCTTTCCACGCACCACGCTTTACGCGCGGGTCGCCGTCGATGACGTCCTCGCGCGGGTCGAGCTGCCGAGCTCCGAGGTGCATGCGCAGCGGATCACGCGGCCGTCGGTCGCGCTGCCGTACAACGGCGATGAGGGGCCGCGTTGCTCGTGTGGCCGCACGCTGTGCTGGCACAGCTGTGTGGCGATCGACGCGATGCAAAGGTGGTTGACCACGGGCGATCCGTACTCTCAGCACACGCTGGCGAGGAACCTGCGGCCGTCGTGGGAAAAGGTCTTCGATGCGGTGAAGGCCGCAGCGCCGGTTCCGCCGCCCGCTGCGCTCACGCACCTCGGCTTCCGCATCGACTTCCACTTGCTCAACGACTTCGAGCACCAGAAGGCGATCACCGTCGTGGTCGAGTCGGCGAAGGGAAAGCCGAAGTCGATCAACGCGCGAGAGGCGTTGCGGGGCTCGGCGCAGCTGCCGATGCGCGATCGCCGGACCCTCGAACGCATCATCGAGGTGCAGCGCGATCGCCAGACGCACACCACCCAGGTCGAGCTGCTGCGCGGGCTCGTCGGCCACCCGGGCCTGCTGCTGCGCGAGAACCGCAAAGACACACCGCTGCAGCTGAAGTCGGCGCCGATTCAGATCGAGGTCGCCGAGAAGGCGAAGGGCGTCGAGGTGCGGCTTCGGCTCGAAGGCGCGCTGCTGCGAAACCCGCGCTGGTTTTCCGGCGACACCGGCGTCGTCGCGGTCGAGCTGAACGAAGACCTGTCGGTGCTCTGGCTCGGCGAGCTGCCCGCCAGCGCGTGGGCCTTCGTGAAAGCGATTCGCTACTACGGTGGCGAGTTCCCCGCCGAGGCCGGGCCGCAGCTGATGAAGACGCTCGAGGGGCTCGGGCCAGTCTCACTCACGCTGCCGCCGTCGCTCGAGGGTTCGGCGCTTCCGGTCGACCCACGGTTGCGGGTGCGCGTCGTCCCCGGGCATGGGCTGTCGTTGACGATGAGCCTTCACGTCGAGCCGCTGCCGGGCGAGCTGCCGCAGAAGCCGGGGCAGGGCGCGGCGGCGATGGCTTCGTGGCGCAACGAGGGCCGCATCTTCACCACGCGCGATCTCGACGCCGAGAGGCAGGCGGCCGCCGATCTCGAACGGAAGCTGGGGTTGCCGCCGCCCGATGAAGATGGCGTCTGGCATCTCGAGCAGCCCGACGTGGTGCTCACGGTCATCGAGCAGCTGCAGCAGCTGGGCGAACGGGTCGTGGTGCAGACGGTTGGCTCTGCGCTGCGCATGTCGCGGCCCGTGGCGATTTCGGATCTCGCGCTGACGGTGACGAAGAAGACTGACTGGTTCGCGCTCGAGGGCGACGTGAGGGTCGACGCGCGGGTGGTGCCGATCGCGCGCGTCATCGAGGCGATTCGCGGCGGGCAGACCTGGGTCGACCTCGGCGATCACCAGTTCGCGCGGCTGTCAGAGAAGCTGTTGTCGAGCCTCGCTCCGATCGCGCTGTCGGGGCGCGCGCGGGGCGACTTGACGGAAGTGACGCTGGCCGATGCGCCGCTGATCGAGGCGCTCACGCCCGAGGTCGAAGCGCTGACGCTGGCCGCTGACTTCGGGCGAATCGTGAAGCGGATGCGCGAGTCGGCCACCCTCGAGGTGCGCTTGCCCAAAGGGTTCAAGGGCACGCTTCGCGACTACCAGCTCGAGGGGTTCGCCTGGCTCTCGCGCCTCGCCGCCTGGGGCGCCGGAGCCGTGCTCGCCGACGACATGGGCCTCGGCAAGACGGTGCAGACGCTGGCGCTGTTGTTGTCGCGCGCGAAGCTGGGGCCGGCGCTGGTGGTCGCTCCGACGTCGGTGGCGCCGAACTGGGCGGTTGAGGCGAAGAAGTTCGCTCCGTCGTTGCGCGTCACCATGCTGCGCGATGTCGATCGCGAGGCCACCATCGCGGCGGCGAAGGCCGGTGACGTGCTGGTGATCAGCTGGGGGTTGTTGGTTCAGGAACAGGACGCGCTGTCGAAGAAGCAGTTCGAGACGGTGGTGCTCGACGAGGCGCAGGCGCTGAAGAACGCGAACACGCAGCGGGCGTACGCGGCGCGGGCGCTGAAGGCGGGCTTCGTGGTCGCGCTGTCGGGCACGCCGATGGAAAACCGCCTCGCCGAGCTGTGGAGCCTCTTTCGCGCCGTGCTTCCGGGGCTGCTCGGCGGGCACGACTCGTTTCGCGAGCGGTTCGTGATGCCGATCGAGCGCGATCACAGCGACGTTGCGCGACAGGCGCTGCGGTCGCTGGTTCAGCCGTTTCTGCTGCGGCGCACCAAGGACTCGGTGGCGAAAGAGCTGCCGCGGCGCACCGACATCCGGCTCGAGGTGCCGCTGTCCGAGGTCGAGTTCGGCGTCTACGAGGCGGCGCGGCTCGAGGCGGTCGCGCACCTCGATGCGCTGGGGTCGAAGAAGCCCGAGACGCACTTTCATGTGCTCGCAGCGCTCACGCGGCTTCGGCAGCTGGCGTGTCACGTCGGGCTCGTCGACCCGTCGTGGTCTGGGCCGAGCTCGAAGCTCTCGCGGCTGTACGAGCTCATCGCGGAGCTCAAGGCGTCGGGCCACAAGGTGCTCGTGTTCAGCCAGTTCACGTCGCTGCTCGATCGCGTGGAGGCCGGGCTCGATCCCTCGGTGTGCGCGCTGCGGCTCGATGGCAGCACGCCGGATCGTGAACGGCAGGTTCGGGTGGCAGCGTTTCAGCGCGGCGAGGCCGACGTGTTCTTGCTGTCGCTGAAGGCGGGGGGCACGGGCTTGAACCTCACCGCGGCGGACTACGTGGTGCACCTCGACCCGTGGTGGAACCCAGCGGTGGAAGACCAGGCCAGCGATCGCGCGCATCGCCTCGGGCAGACGAAGCCGGTGACCGTCTACCGGCTGGTGGCGAAGGGCACGGTGGAGGAAGGAATTCTCGCGCTGCACGGCACGAAGCGCGCGCTCGTGAACAGCGTGCTCGACGGCAGCCACACCGCGGGCGGGCTGACCACGAAGCAGTTGATGGAGTTGGTCACCGGCGCGCCCTGATTGTATGCGGTGGGCCCATGAGCCAACCGACCCTGATCGACCACATCGAGACGTCCCGAGAGGGCAGCACGCAGATCATCCGCTTCGCGCGGCCCGACAAGAAGAACGCGCTCACGCTGGCGATGTACGAGCGGTTGATCGCGGCGCTCGCTGAGGCGGCGGCCGACAAGACGGTGCGGGTGGTGGTGTTCGGCAGCACGAGCGCGATCTTCACTGCCGGCAACGACCTCGGCGATTTCCTGCAGAACCCGCCGACGGGCCTGGACTCGCCGGTGCTGCGGTTTCTTCAGGCGCTGGTGGACTTCGAGAAGCCGCTGATCGCCGCCGTCGACGGGAAGGGCATCGGGCTCGGCCTCACGATGCTGCTGCACTGCGACTTCGTGTACGCGTCGGAAGCCACGACGCTGCTGGCTCCGTTCGTGAGTCTGGGCCTGGTTCCAGAGGCGGCGTCGTCGCTGCTGCTGCCGCGCCTCGCAGGTCACGTCCGCGCGTCCGAGATTTTGATGCTCGGTGAGCCCGTCGACGCGAAGACGGGGCTTCAGCTGGGGCTCTTCAACGCGGTGCTTCCTGCCGCCGAGGTCATGCCGCGCGCGCTCGAGACGGCACGCAAGCTCGCCGAGAAGCCGCCCACCGCGCTCAAGCTCACCAAGCAGTTGTTGAAGGCCTCCGACGCGCTCACCGTGCCCGAGCGGTTGATGAAGGAAGGGCTGATGTTCACCTCGCAGCTCCAGTCGCCCGAGGTCGCCGAGGCCATCGGCGCCTTCTTCGAGAAGCGGAAGCCCGATTTCTCGAAGCTCTGAGCCGCGCCCCCGAGGCTCCGTTCATTCCGGAAGAGAAGCCGAGGGAGCCTCCTCGGAGGCGCGTCGTTGCCGCGCGCCGTTCATCCGGAAGAGAAGTCGAGGGATGAGCCTCCTCGGAGGCGCGTCGTTGCGGCGCGCCGTTCATCCGGAAGAGAAGCCGATGGATGGGCCTCCTCGGAGGCACGTTGTTGAGGCGCGCCGTTCATCCGGAAGAGAAGCCGAGAAAGGGGCCTCCTCGGAGGCACGTTGTTGAGGCGCGCCGTTCATCCGGAAGAGAAGCCGATGGATGAGCCTCCTCGGAGCCACGTGATCCCGTGACCGCGGCGTTTCGCCGGGCGCGCGGCGGCGCAGCGGAACTGCACGCTCGCGGGAGACCACCTCTGCGCCGAGGCGGAGCCTCATGGCCTTCGGGAGGTCGTTGCTGCGGAACACCTGCGAGAAATCGGAAGCTCCGCGGGTTCTCCTGGCCCTTCCTCGGGCTTTGACGGCGAAGGGGGCCGGGTTCTCTGTACGGGAGTCGTTCTGGAGCACCCCACCACCGCCGGCGGTGGTCCGGTGCTCCAGACGACTTCCAGCAGGCTCGGCGGCGCAGAGTCTCGGGCTCGCGCACCCATTTAGAGCTGACGGACTCCGAAAGAACCCCCGGGCGATCGGCATCCCCGCGGTGCTCCTTCGCAAAGTTGCTTCGGGCCGCCGGCCCGAACGTTACCTCCTCAGCGGTACGTCTCCCGCGATCGCGGAGCCCAGGTGATCTTCCGGGTTGACGACGAAACTCCGGGCTTCGGTACCACGCTCCGAGCCGGCGCATCCCTCGACTTCTCTCGGGTCGGGATGAACGGGACGAAGCTGTCGAGGCAAAGCGAGGCGGGGCGCGGAGCCGGCCCATCCCTCGACTTCTCTCGGTCGGGATGAACGGGGCGGAGCTCTCGGGATGAACGGAGCGGAGTTACGCGAGCCCTAAGATTCCGCCGTGGTTGAGGCCTGCCGCGCCGGTGAAGCCGAAGGTCTCGTTGAACCCGAAGAGCTTGAGGATGCTCGTGTGCAGATCGCCCGTCGTGTACCGCGTCGCCTGCCCTGCGCGAACGGACACATCGAGGAACCGCCCGGTATTGAGCGCCCCCTGCAGTCCACCCGCGAGGACGACCGGCAAATTGTCGGGGCTATGAGAGCCACCGTCGCCGAACTCGCTGATCCACAGCACGAGGCTGTTATCGAGCAACGTCTTCCCGTTCGGCTCGGTGATGCCGTCCATCCGGTCGAGCAGGTACTTGAACTGCTTCCCGTACATCCGGAACCCATTCACCAGCACTGGGTGATTCGCCGCAGACCCCTGATCGCGGTGCACCCGCGCGTGCCACCCGATTCCTGTAATCGGGAAGAACGAACGTTCGGCCGCCGGAACGTCGGCCTCGTTTGCGAGCCACGTCATCGGCGGCCCGTCGTAGTTGTCGTGCGTCAGCGTCCCCACATTCCGCGCGCCACACGCGAGCAGTTGCACCAGATTGTCGATCTGCGCGATCGAGATCGCCTTCTCGAACGCCGTGCTTCCGCCGCCCCAGCGCGGCTGGCCCATCGCTGGAAACCCGGGCGGCAACACCTGCGTCAGCCCCGAGCAGGTCAGCGGCGTCACCGTCGTCAACGTCGCCTGAAGCTCCGTGATCCGCTGCGCGTGCTGTTCCAGCCTCAGCTGGTCTTCCTTGCCAACCTTTCCGTACAGGTCGTTGAACGACTCGCGCACCGCGTCGAGCACGTTCTTCCGCTTGTCGGCGTACCGCTGCAGCCGGGTGCGCGTCGTGCCCGTGCCCACTGCGAGGTACTGGTTGAACACCGCGACCGGGTCGACCTGCATGTCGACCTGCGTGTTCGTGCCGTCCGGATCCTTCGTCACTTTGTAGAACGGGTGGTACTCGCCGCCGCTGGGATCCGTCACTGCGAGGTGCAGCGCGTCCGGCCCGCCCAGCTTCGACGCCAGGTAGTGATCGATCGACGGACCCATGCACCTCGTCCCGATCGTCACCGCCGGCTGCGAGCCGCGCGGCAGAAGATTTCCCTGCGCATCCACCGCTGTCCGCGGCAAGTGCGCGTTCAAGAACGTGTGGCCCGGGCCCGTGTGCCCGTTGCCCGGCGCGTAGAAGTCCTGCAGCACGTTGTCGACGCCCTTGATCACCACCATCTTTTTCTCGTGCGGCACCAGCATGTCGAGCATCGGCCGCGTCGACACCGCCAACGCACCGTTCTGAAGCTTCGGAGGCGTCCACAGATCACACTGGCTGTGATTCAGCGTCCCCTCGCCATTGATGAAGATGACGAGCCGCTTCGGCACCGTCACCGTCTGACCAAACGCCTGATTCAGAAACGGCAGCGCCAACGTGACGCCCGCGCCCTTCAAGAACGACCGCCGGCTCGTCATGGCACCACCTCCGCCTTCCGAAGTGAGAACGCATCGAGCCCCGCCAGCGACGAGAACAGCGTCTCGAGGTTCTTGCCCGACGCGACGAACCCATCACCCAGGGTCTTCGCTGCGCACACATCGGCCGCCGTCTCGCGCTTCCCGAACGCGTACCGCAGCCACTGCTTCGCGAAGCACCGCGCCACCTCGTCGCTGCCCGCCAGCCGCGTGCCCAGCTCGCGCGCGCCGTTGAAAGTGCCCGACACCTGCCCGCCCGCGACGATTTCCCCATGCCCGTCCTCCGCCGGCCGCAACGTGCCGGCCCCGTCGAACTGCAGGAAGCCGAAGCCAATCGGATCCATCAACCGGTGACAGGCGCGGCATTGGACGATCGCCGAACGGGCTTCGCTGGATTCGCGAACGGTCGCCGCGACCCCCGCGTCTGGCTGCAGCGCGGTGGCACCCGCGGGAGGATTTGCGAGCTCCTGACACAGCAGCAGGTTCCGCACGAACTTCCCGCGCAGAATGATCGACGGCTCGAGCCCATGCGCGGTGCGCGACATCAACAGCGGGTGCGTCAACACCCCCACGCGCGAATCGGCCGGCAGCTGCACCTCGCGCCAGCCGTCGGGACCCTTCGGCATCACCGGCAATTTGTAGAAGGCCTCGAGCGTCGCGTTCACGAAAGCCTTGTTCGACGTGAGCAGCGCCTCGAAGCCGTTCGGCTGCTTCACCGCGTCTTCGACCAGCCGGTGCAGCTCTTCCAACAGCGCGGCCTGCGTCGCGGGCGGGTACTGATCCGCCTCGAAGCCCTCGAGCATCAGGAACTCGAAGACGAACCGCGCCAGCGCCTGCTTCCCCTTCACCGTCGCCATCATCCGTCTTGCTTGAGCGACCCGCAGCTCAGGAGTTCCCACTCCCGCATCCGAAAGCGCCGCGTCCGGCAAACCGCCCAGGTACAGCAGCGCGAGCCGCGCCACCAGCTGGCGATCGTCCAACGGCAACATGCCCGTGCCCAGGCTCTGCTCGACCACGTACAGCGTCTGTGGGTGCTGCAGCAGCGCGGCGACTCCCAGCGCCACCGACTCGCGGTACGTGAAGTCCACCCGCATCGCCGTGAACAGCGCGACGATTCGGTCGAGCTCTGCCTGCGTCGCCGCCCGCCGAAACAACTTTGCCGCGAGCTGCGAGAAGTATGAACGCGCACAAGTGGCCTCTGCGGCCGTGCACCCCGGAAGCCCATCGGTCACCGCGTCCGCCAGCGCTTCGGCCGTCTCGGCAATGCCCTTCACCGCCGAATCGCCGCTCGGGTTGGCTTCCGGAAAGGTCGAATACGGGGCCGCTTTCGTCTGCGTCAGCGGAAACGTGCTGCCCAGCTTCAGCGTCGGGCCCAGCGCGTCGCGCACCACGCGCTCGTACTGCCAGACGCTCAGGCGTTGAATCGGCACCCGCATCGCCTGCTCGCCCGTGCAGTCCGGGCCCTGCACTCCACCTCCGCCCGCACCACCCGCGACACCTCCGCCCGCGCCCCCCGCCGTCCCGCCCATACCTGCTGCCATTCCTCCGCCCGTTTCCCCGCCCGCAGGTGTGTCGATCAGCCCCGTGCACCCACCGAGGCACAGCAAGAACACGGACCCGGCGAAGCGTCGCATGCCTTGAAGAGCCTCGAGGAAAACCGAACGGCTCAAAGGGTAAGAACCTGAGCCGAATTCCGGGGCTGGAGGCTCAGGAGGATCATGGCGGGCGAAGCACAGCTGAGGTTGGTTGGATCCGTGGCGAGCGCGCCGACGGATGCCGAGCTCGTGCTGGCCGCCCGAAGTGGAGACGACGACGCGCGCCAGGCGCTCTTCAACCGCCACTTCCACCCGCTGACGCAGTTCGTGTCGCGGCTGCTCGCAAACTCGTTCGAGGTCGAGGACGTGGTGCAGGACACCTTCGTCTCGGTGATGGCGCACCTGAAGAGCCTGAAAGACCCGGCGAGCTTCCGCGCGTGGATGCGGATGATCGCGGTCAGCGAAGTGCGGCGCCGGCTGCGCCGCAATCGCCTGCTGAATCGCCTGGGCCTGCGAGAGGCTGAGCCGGTGGATCTGGACTCAATCGTCTCGGACGAGACGCCGCCCGAACTGAAGGTCGAGCTGCGGCAGATTTTTCAGCTGCTGCGCTCGCTGCCCGCCGATGAAGCGGTGGCGCTGGTGTTGCGAAGGGTCGAAGGCCTGCAGCTGACCGAGATCGCCGAGCAGATGGACTTGTCGCTCGCGACGGTGAAACGAAAACTTGGAGCCGCCGAGCTCCACCTGTCTGTGCTGTCCGGAGAATCCCATGGGTGACACCAGGCTCAGTGAATTCATCAAGCCGCCGCCGAGGCCGACGGGGCTCGACGTCGATCGCCAGTGGTGGGAAGTCCGCGCGCGCCTTCGCCGCCGCAGCCAGGTGCGCCGCGCCGCGGTCGCCGCTTCCGTCGTCGTGGCCCTCGGCCTCGCCGGCCTCCTCTTCCGCACGTCGTCGTCTTCGTCCGTCACCGAGGTCGCGCAGGCCGCGACCGTCACCAGCACCGCGTCGCCCGTCGCTGTTGCGCTTCACGATGGCAGCAAGGTCGAGCTCCAGCCCTACACCCGCGTGCAGGTCGCCACCCAGACGAAGGACGAAGTGGTGCTGCTGCTCGACGAAGGCTCGGTGTCCTGTGACGTGGCCAAAAATCCGTCGCGCCGTTTCATCGTCCGCGCCGCCGATGTCGAAGTCCGCGTGGTCGGCACCGCTTTCGAGGTGCGCCGTTCGTCGGAAGGTGACGTGACCGTGGTCGTCCAGCGCGGCATCGTCGAGGTGCGGTCGGCGGGTGAGCTGCACCGGCTGCTCGCGGGTGAGTCGTGGAGTCGCAGCGCGAGAGTCACCACCCTCACCGAGCCAGAGCCCGAGGCCCTCGAAGTCGAAGAGGCCGATGAGGTCGCGGCGCCAACGTCGCGGACGGTGACGAAACGCAAAGTGAAGAAGCTGAGGGCGGTGGCAGCGGTCGCGAAGGCGCCCGAGCCCGCCCCCGGGCCGGTTCAGCCCGCTGGGCCGGTGGTGGCGGCGCCGAAGCCGACGGCGCGCGCGATCTTCGAGGCCGCGGTGCAGTCACGCTCGAAGGGCAAAGTCGCCGACGCGATCGCCGGATTCGAAGACCTGCTTCGCCAGTACCCCGAGTCCTCTTTCTCTGCGCTCAGCGCCTTCGAGCTCGGCCGCCTGCAGATGGACAGCCGCAAGAATCCGCGCGCCGCTGCGCGGGCCTTCGAGCGGGTGCTCGCGACGGGAAGCGATCTCGGCTTGCGTGAAGACGCGATGGGCCGCCTGGTCGAGGCGTATGCGTCGTTCGACAAGGAAGAATGCCAAAACGTGAGGGCGCGATATTTGGCGTCCTTCCCGAAGGGCACCCATGCGAAAGATGTCGTTTCCTCGTGTCCTCCCTGATCGTTCTGGCTCTCTGGGCCAACGCTTCACCCGCCGCCGCGCCATGCCAGGGCCTGCCGCTGGAGGTCCCCTTCGCGTTCGAGGGCGCGTGGGCCGGGGAAGACGAAGCGTGGATCTCGCACGAGCTGCTCACCTGGTTCGAGGCGCACGGCCGCGAGGGCTGCTCACCGTCGGGCGCGCAGGAAAGGCTCGTGCTGTTTCGCGATGAGACGACCGTGGCGGTGCAGCTGCGGAAGAACGCCCGAGTCGTTGGCGAGCGCACAGTGACGCTCGAGGCAGTGCCGCTGGAAGGGCGGAACTACACGATCGCGGCGCTGGCAGAAGAGCTGGCGCGATCGATGTGGGAAAGGCCGGTGCGTCGCGAGCTCGCCGTCGGTGCCGTCGCGACGTCGCGCATTCTCTTTTCGGGGGCGAAGCTCTTCGGCGGCGGCGCCGCGCTCGGCTGGTCTCCGCTGGAAGGGCTGACGTTCGAGCTCGGCGTGACGGCGGCGGCGAACCCAGCGGTGCGCGCGACGAACGGCAACACCGGTGGCGCGGCGGTATGGGGCGAGCTCGGCGTGCGGTATGGAGTTCCACTGGGGCCGTTCGTGCTCGGCCCGCGGCTGGGGCTCGATCTCGGGCGCCTGTTCTTGTGGGGCGTCGACGACGTGGGGCTGCGGCGCGAAGGCGGCGCGTGGTGGGTCGTCGGGCGCGGAGGTGTCTTCCTCGGCCTCGAGCGCGATCGCTGGGCAGTGCGACTCAACGCCTCGATGGGCCGCACGCTGGCGGGGGCGATCATCCTCGACGCTGGCTCCCGCGCGCAGGTCTTTGACGGCGCGACCGGCGAGCTCGGCCTCGTCGCCGAGGTGCGGTTTTGAGGTGGGCGATCTGCGCGTTGGTCTTGAGCGGCTGCGTCGAGCAGCTCGAGCTGCTCGGAGCTCCCGATGCTTCCGTCGAGCCGGACGCAGGCCCGGTGTTGCCGCTGTCTGCGACCATCGCAGTGGGCTCGGCGCAGGCGTGCGCGACGAAGGCGAACGGCACCGCTTTCTGCTTCGGCGACAACGCGACGGGTCAGCTCGGCCTGGGCGACACGAACCAGCGGCTGATTCCGACCATCGTGGACGCGGGGACTTTGCGGTTTGCCACCACGTCGGTGGGTGAACGCCACGCGTGCGGCCTGACGCCGGCGGGCGCGGCGTACTGCTGGGGCGACAACAGCGAAGGTGCGCTGGGCACCGGCGGAAATGCGGCGCACCTGACGCCGGTGAAGACGCTGGGCCAGTACCGCGCGCTGAGCAGCGGTGACGGCTTCATGTGCGGCGTCGACTTCTTCGGCGCGCTGTCGTGCTGGGGCCGGAACTCGGAAGGGCAGCTGGGCCAGCCGGGCGATGTCGCTTCGTCGACGCCGCAGCGCGTCGGCACCGGCACGTACACCGCGGTCGCGGCGGGGCAGGGGCACGCGTGCGGCCTGTCGACCGATGCGGGGCTCGAGTGCTGGGGCAGAAATACAGAAGGGCAGGTGGGCACGGGCTCGGCAGACGCGCAGCACCGCGGGCCGACGCCGGCACTCGGAGGTCCGTGGCTGAGTGTGAGTGCGACGCAGGGCTCGACCTGCGCGATTCGCAGCGACCGCACGCTGTGGTGCTGGGGCGAAGGGCCGTCGCTCTTCTCACGCACGCCGGTGAAGGTCGGCGCGGCGAACGACTGGACGCAGATCAGCGTAAACGAGTTTCATTTCTGCGGCCGGCGCGGCGCAGATCTGTACTGCTGGGGCCGCGGCATCGAAGGGCAGCTCGGCCTCGGTGACACCGACCCGCGCCCGGACCCCGTCAAAGTCCCCGGCGCCTGGTCGACCGTCGCGTCCAGCCGCTTCCACACGTGCGGGATCCAGACCGATGGCCGGCTCTACTGCTGGGGAAAGAACGACTTCGACCAGCTGGGCCTCGGCGACGGCATGCGTCGGTCATCGCCGGCGCCGGTGCTGGTTCCCTGAAGCTGACCCAAGCAAACTCAGCGCGAGTGTCCGTTCTGACAGACGACCCGCCCGTCGGTCGGATTCGTCTTCATGTCGCGGCCGCACACGCGGCATGACGGGTAGGACATCGGCGACTCAGAAACGGGCGGAGGTGAGGCGACGACGCTGAGCCGGTTCTCGGTCGGCTTCAGCTTCGCGAGCTCGGCGCGCACCTTCGCGAGCAGCTCGCCGCGGACGCCCTTGTACTTGCCCTCGAGGTTTGCGAGCTCCTGCATCATTTCCCGGAACTGATCTTCCCGGCCTTCCACGTACGTCTGCTTCAACTTCGGTGCTCCGCCCATGGTTCGCTCCTTTGGTGCCAGCTATCGCATGCAATGTAGCGCAGGGGTCTGACATGTGCAGGGCCCCCTGGGCGCAAGCCATTGATTGAACTTAAGTTTCGCTAAAGATGGCCGCCTGCTTCAGCTGCATCATCGCTGCCCCGCAAGAGCACACCCTGGTCGACCTGCCCGACGACGTCCCCTTCGTCAGGGGCTTGTTCGAGGTGCATCCGGGCGCCGATGGGTGGCGCCTCGAGCCGCGCCAGCCGCTGCGCCTCAACGGCCAATTGGTCAAAGCACCGCAGCCGCTCGACGACGACGACTTCATCGACGCCGGCAACAGCCTCTGGGTCTTCCACACCGGCGCCACTGCGCGCGACGAGACCATCGAGGCCGCCGCGCTCGACGGCCCACCGCCGGCGCCGCGTGGGAAGTGCTGTCTGATTGGTTGCAGGAAAGAGGAGACGCGCTCGGTGAACGCATCGCGCGCGAACGAAAGCGCTCGCACCTGCAGCGCGAGCTGCACCCGCATCCCCACGTCGACTTCTACACCGGCGGCCGGGCGCGCCTCGGCGACGCCGCCTTCCGCCTCGAGGTCGACGAAGACAACGGAGTCGCCCGACGCCTCATCGCCCGCTCGCTCAACCCGGACGATCGCCCGCAGGTCGAGGCCGCGCTGCACCTGCGCCAGCTGCGCTACTTGCAGCACCTCGTGCTCGACCTGCGCGACCCACAGCGGGATCTCGACCGCACCCTCACCGAGCTTCAACGCTGGCAACTTCCCCACTGGCTCGAGACAATTTCCTTCGGCGTGCTCCATGGCTCACGCCCCGAGCACTGGACCCCGCGCGAGCTGCCCGCATCCCTGCGCGACCTGCAGCCGTTGCTTCGTTGGGCCAGCCGCGCCGCCGTCGAAGTCGCCGACGACCAGGGCCACGACACGCTCGTCGGGCTGCAGCGCGGCCGGCCTTCGCCCGTCAGCCCGGGCACGGCGATCGACGTCCACGCGCCAGTGCTTCGCCTTCACCACGACTCCACTGAAAACCCGGGCCAGTACGCTTTCGAGCGCGTCGGCTACTTCTGGTACCTGCGCGAACGCCAGCTCGACCCGCCGCAACAAATCTCGATCGGCGGGGTTCGCGTCCAGCGCACGCCACTGCTTGATGGAGACCGGCTCGTCTTTCCGAACGGCCTCGTGCCGCGCTTCCGGCTCGACTGGTTGTTGAAGGTGACGTGAGACGCGCCCGACGACTGGACCTCGCGAACTGCCGGAGCGCCATCGACCGTCACCGTGGACGACCCGCTGACCGTGCCGCGCACTTCCCTTGATGCGCGCGCCTTCACCACCGAGCTGCCGCTGGCCGTGACGTCCACCACTTCGGCCGCGAGGCCCGTCGCGATGACCTTCGACGCGCCCGTCTCAGCCGACGGCACCGACGGAGCACCATCGGGCCATACCTCTCGTACAACGCGGCCACCTCGAGCCCCACTCGCCTCTCCTTTCACACTGGAATGCGCGAGCCCTTGAAATGTGTCACTTGAAGGCTTCAACAAAGTCGAAGCACCTCCGCGCTACAGTTGCGGGCCATGAAATGCCCGCGCTGCCTCGAGCCGATGAGTGTTTCCCGACTCGACATGGCTGGCCTCGTCATCGACGCCCACGACTGCCGCCAGTGCACCGGGCACTTCATCGGCTTCAAAGACTTAAAGGCCGTCGAGTCCGTCGTCGACATCCGCCTGCTCAAGTGGCGCAACCTGCCGGGCCTCGAGACGCAGGGCCGGATCCTGTTCTGCCCGAAGTGCCCCGGCGCGAAGACGATGGACAAGATTGTTTCCGAGCGCGACCGCCGCGTGGTGATGGACGTCTGCCACGTGTGCGACAGCGTCTGGCTCGATCGCGGCGAGCTCGAGGCGATTCAGCAGAAGGGCCTGCTCGGAACCCTGGCCGACATCATCGCCGTCGTCCGGAAAGGGTAGGCTGCGTCACTCTATGCACGCTTTCCGAGAGCCGGGCGCGCACGCTGGTGGTGGCAAAGGCGTGGGACAAGACGAACGGCACGCACCACTTCGCTCGCCTCGTGCTGGCGCAGGTCGGCAGCAACGGCACCGAGACCGCAAAGGCGTTGAACCTGCCTGCAGATGCGGCCGCCGCGTTTCAGACCCACTGGGACGTCGAGTTCTGGAAGGGCGCGAGCTTCGCGCACGAGACGCCGATCGCTCCGATGGTGAGCCTGGCGAAGCAGGCGAAGGCCGCGGGCGCCGAGGTCATCTTTCTCACCGGCCGCATCGACGCGCTCGAGTCTGCCACCATCGCGCAGCTGCAGCGCTTCGGGTTGAAAGACGTGAACGCCGACACCGTCGTCAGCAAGGCCGACGTATCGGTGCGCACTGGCCCCTTCAAGACCCAGTGGCTGCAGCAAAGCGAAGCGTCGGGCCACCACCTGTCTTTCTTCGTCACCGAGTCGCGCCGCGACATCGCCGCGATTCAAGGGGGCATGGCGAAGGCGCCGGCGGTGCTGTTCGACAGCGCTTTCGGCGGCAACGAGCTGGTGCGCGACGACACGCCCGTGTTCGGCAAGTAGTCATCTGTTCGACGTTCGTTGCTTTGCCGAAAGGCCTTGGCAAAGTGCGCGGCCATGAAAACCGCCGTCGCCGTCGCCGTCGCCGCCGCGCTGTTCGTCACTGCCTGCGCCCCTGCCACGCGCATGATCATCAAGCCCGGCACGAAGGAGCAGCCCGTCGCCGACCCCGCCGCCGCGACCATCGTCGTCGGCAACATCTCGAACTGGAAGGTGCTCAACCTTCTCGACGAAGACGGCAAGGTCGTCGGGCAGCTCACGGGCCGCTCGCACACCATCCTCAAGCGCCCCGCGGGTCCGATGAAGCTCTTCGCGATTCCGGAAAAGGAAGGCGCGTGGGGCGATCGCGTCGAAGGCACGCTCGAGAACGGCCGCGTCTACTACGTGAAGATCGGGATGCGCTTCGGCGGCGCCTCGGTGACGACGCTCTCCGAGCGCACGGACAAAGAAGAGTGGCCCAACCGCAAGACGTACATCGACGACCTCGAGCGCGTGAACATGGACGCCGTGCAGATCGCCGGGCTCACCGCAGACCTGGGCGACCCGAGCAAGCTGATCTCCGCGGTCGAGAAGGTGGTCGCCGGCTGGGAACCGGCAGACAAGACGGCGCGCACGTTCGAAGCAGCCGACGGCGAAAAGTGACGCCGGGCGGTTGGCCTGCAATGGTCGCTGCTGCTTGCTGACGTTCCTGACCCTCGCCGTTCTCGCGCAGCAGCCAGCGGTGCCGAAGCTGGCGATGTCTTCCTTCGTCTGCAGCGAAGAGATCGCCCCTGGCCTCTGCGAGGCGTACGAGAGGCGCTTCACCAACGAGCTCACCCGAACCCGCGAGCTCACCGTCACCACTGAGCGCGACGTGCAGCAGCTGCTCGGGCTCGAACGTCAGAAGCAGCTGCTGGGCTGCGCGGAAGACGCGATGTCCTGTGCCGCCGAGCTCGCCGGAGCGCTGGGCGTTGATGGCCTCCTCTCTGGCGCCGTCACCCGCACGCCCACGGGCTACCTGCTGAACATCAAGGTCACGAAGGCGAAAGACGGCAGCGAGTGGGCGAGCGCGAGTGAGATCCTGACCAGCGAAGGCCAGCTGCTCGACAAGCTCGACCCGATCGCCGCGCGCTTCGTTCGCGAGCTCAACGGCAAGACGGGCCGCGGTAGTACGGGGCGGATCGTGATGTTCAGCGCTGCCGGCGTCGGACTCGCGCTGACGGTGACAGGCGCGGTGCTCTTCGGAATGGCGAAGTCGGAAGCGGCGCTGCTGCGCTCGGATTCTCCTCAGTCTTCGCTCGAACTCCAGGGCACCGCATCGCGCGGCAACATGTTTCAGACCGCGGGCGTGCTGCTGATGACGATCGGCATTCCCACCGTCACCACCTTTCTCATCCTCGCGCTGGCAAACCCGGGCGGCGACGGGCGGACGGCGCTGCTGACGCCCACCTTCTTCCCCGGCGGTGCGGGTGTCGCTTTCCTCGGGGCGTTTCCATGAGGGCGCTGATCGCCGGCCTGATGGTGATCGCGGTCGGCTGCGACAACTTCGAGCTGCTGCGCCAGCTGAAGCCGCGCAAGGTGACGATTCGCGCCAACGACGTCGCGCGCGCGAAGGACGGCACCGAGGTGCAGGTGCCACTGCCCGCGGCGGGCGAGGCGCCATGTGAGCTCTGGGTCGACGCGTCGCTGAACGCCGGCTGGCACAAGTACGAGGGCAAGTGGGTGTCTGACGGCCTCTGCGAAGTGCGCGATGTGCTGCCGGGCGAGACCTTGGTGCGGGTGCCGGGGAAGCAGCTGTGGGTCACCATCGCGCTCGACGAGGTGGACCTCGGGGTCGACTACCTGGGCCGGAAGATCGAACGCGCCGCCGCGGGCACGACGTTGACTCTCGATTTGCAGGGGGCCGCTCCGCTGTCGACGCAGACGGTGTTGCAGGCGCACCTGTACGACTTCGGCGAAGGCGTGAGCAACGTGTTCGGCAGTGGCTCGGGCGGCATCGGCATTCCGATGGGCATGAATGGCGCGACCAGCTTCCCGGTGACGATGAAGTGGGACCAGCTGCCGCTGCTCAAGGCCGGCGAGCCGCTGCAGGTGTTCCAGGGCACGAACACGCCGGTGGGCACCGCTGCGCTGCAGTTCTCGCTGGTGAAGCGGGGCACCGCCGACGTGGTGCCGACCAGCGGGAAGAACGTGCGCGCCGCGGTCGCGATGACAGACATCGGCACGCGGACGCCGGCCTTCCCGGGCGTCGCGTACGACCCGGGCCCCCTGTACGAGAAGTTAAAGCTCGAGCTTCCCGCGCCTGTGCTGCTCGGCACGCTGCTCGAGCAGTCGGCTGCGGTGCCCGGCTCTTTCAACAACGTGCCGCTGCAGACCACCTTCACCATCGACGACGCAGTCAAGTTCAACGCGCCCCCCACTTCGGTCGAGCCGTTTCCGGGCCAGGCGTGGAACCAGCGCGTCTCGGTGGCGATCTTCTACGAGTCCTTCGTCGGCTCGGACAAGGACCCGCCGAAGGGAGCGCTCACCCTCACCAACGTGATGCACGGCCCCGCCAACGACCTGGCCTGGCTGCAGTCGGCCGCGATGACGCCGGTGCGGAACATCAAGGCCAGGGCCCC
>Ga0335397_10001914_pt1 | contig 28313 bp, 17 predicted proteins | sample MAT04_FD_205740 | JGI IMG/M metagenome (GOLD analysis project Ga0335397, IMG submission 205740) | Freshwater microbial communities from Lake Fryxell liftoff mats and glacier meltwater in Antarctica - MAT-04 (spades assembly) (version 2) ... | reverse complement strand
GAAAATCATCAATCATTGGTTCGAGATCGTACGTCGGCCGCCAGCCCCATTCGTCGCGTGCGAAACGATCGTCGATCGGGTGAACAGATTTGTCCAGTCGGGCCTGGATGTTCTCGTCCACGTTGAAGTCGATCTTCGCACCAGGCAACTTCGCGCGAACATGGTCCGCAAGTTCCTGTGCCGACGGACTGGGACCTCCAAGCACATAGTTGACCATCTTGATATGCTCGACGGGTGCCTCGGCAAGAGCAATCGTGGCGAGAGCGGCATCCTTCACGTAGAGCAATGTCACGCGCGTATCCGGTCGCACCCAGATCGTGTAGGGGTGACCGTTTGCGGATTCCTCGATCATGCGCGACGTATATTGCACCGATCCAGGCGTACGGACACCAGGCCCGACAATTGATGGATAACGCACGCAGCGGAAGTCGATGCCGTATTTTCGACGGTAAAAGCTGCCCATGTGTTCGCCGAACACTTTGCAGGCTCCATAAAAAAGTTGCGGACGCTGCAGGCTGAGATCGTCGATAGGTTGATGTTCCAGGCCTTCGCAATATGTCCCGATGGTGCTGCTGAAAATGACCTTCGAGACGCCCATGATCCGTGCAGCTTCCAGGACATGATATGTTCCCATGGCATTTGCCTGAAACGCTGCCTGTGGATCACGGTCGGACGGCAGCGACAACATCCCGCCAAGGTGATAAATCACATTGGCCTGAGACGCCTTCACGACATCCAGCACATGGCTGAAGTTCCCAAGATCTCCCTTACAGATTGTCACCGCAGCAGCAACTTCATCGAGTCGCTGAGTCGAATTGTTAATGTCAAACACCGTCAGGTTACTGGCACCGCGATGGATCAGAGTTCTCACGACCTCCGCCCCAATGAAACCTGTTCCGCCAGTGATTAGCGTTCCCATTTCGATAACTCGATTCGCCGATTTCAGCGGAGGATTGCACGGTCATGCACGTTTGCCTTAGGCGAATATCATAGAAGTTTTCCTTACGAACGGTAAGTGTCAGCCGACCGAGTTGCACGCACGTGGCTCATGTACCAATGCGAGATCAGTACGGGTCCGTACCGCTCTTAACTTCAATACACAAGTCTCACATCAGGGGACTGACGTCCTCCGCTGCCGGAACAGGCGTCAGATCCGACCGCTCAGTGGATAACATTCCCGGCAGACTTCGCTCAGTGCGGAAAATTCGCTCGCGAAGAGTTGCTTGCTCTGTCACACTCCGCCGCTTTGGATCGCCGAGTCAATAACTGAGCTGAAGGGCGATCGCGGGTTGGCTTTATTAAGCGGATATCATCGATGGATTATGTGTATGCGGCGATTCTGGGAGTCGTCCAGGGGGTTGCCGAGTTTCTTCCGATCAGTTCTTCAGGGCATCTTGTGATCGTTCAGGCACTGATGTCCGCGCTGGCGGCAGCGGAACTTCCGGCATGGTCGAAGGGGGCGACGATGAATGTCGCGCTGCATTTCGGAACACTCTTGTCGATCGCCGTCGTTTATTTCAAGGACTTGATTGGCGTCCTGAAGAATCCGAGACTTCTTCTGCTGATCGTGATCGCTTCCGTTCCGGTTGGGGTTATAGGCTTATTGTTTAAGGATCAGATTGAAGCTTCGTTTGAGAATCCGATGGCCGCGGGATGTCTGCTGTTGGTGACTGCATTGTTCCTGTTGATTGCAAAGCGGCTGCAAAGCGGCCGGCTGGTCATGGAGCAGATGCCGATCTGGGTCGCCATCGTGATCGGGGTCTTTCAGGCGATCGCGATCTTGCCGGGTATTTCGCGGGCGGGAAGTACGATTGCCGCCGGGCTGACTTGCGGCGTGAAGCGAGCGGATTCGGCAAAGTTTTCCTTCCTGATCGCCGTGCCGGCGATCGGAGGTGCTACGCTGTTGAAGTTGCTGGATCTGATCCGAGGCAAAGAATCCGTTGATATTGCATGGCAGCCGATGCTGCTGGGAACCGTGATCAGTTTTGTGGTCGGCGTTTTTTGTCTGCGCTGGCTGATTCGCTTGTTGGTGGCGGATCGCCTGCACTGGTTTGCGTTTTACTGTTTGATAGTCGGAAGTCTGACGATTGCGTGGCAATCCGGGTTGTTTGTTCGCTGATTCCTGATCGCATGGTTTGTCCAAATGCAGCACCGGCGACGGCGAGAAATCCCGCAGCAATGGAAACGACCGTCGGCCATTGAAGTCGCTTGCGGCTGTAAACTTCTATTCGGGAGTTGTCGATCGGGCTACAGCTTGCCATGATCACATCAGACTGTGACGGTTCGGTAAATGCCCGGAGGAATTGTTCCCGCGACGAAACCAACTGCCCGACGAGCTCATCGGATGCGGGAAGACGTTCGGTCCCGGTGGCGACAGTTGCGTCGTCCGGTTGTGACCGGGTCAGACCTGCTGCAAGTTCGATTTTCAGCGTGGCGTTGAGGTCATTCGCGGCGACAGTACGCACTTCGCCATGAAACTGTGGCAGATCACTTTCTGAACTGGCCACAGTGATACTGCGACGTGTTTCACACTCGGCAGGAAAAGGGGCAGCGAATGTCAGCGTCGATGATGCAAATCCATTTCGTGCTCGAGTACTCATCCAGCGAATCTGAATCACAGTCAGTGGTTGAGTGAGTTCCAGAGTGACTCGCTCTCGACCAGTACCGTCCCAGCGGGTTGCTTCAGCGGTCTCCAGTTCGGTAACGATTGTCCCATTCGGAATGATCAGAGTGCAGCTTGACGGGGTCCGGGCTGAAAACATCATCAGTGTTGTCTGCCCGACTGCCGATTGATTCGGATTGGACCACAGGATGGAATCTGAAACTGCGAACAACGACTGGGCAGAATCCGTTTCCGGGACTTCCTCAACTGCATTATTTAATGGAACGATTATCTGCTGGCCGGAGCCAGACAGTTCAAGTGCCTCATTGATCACAGTGACATTCAGCGCGGAGATGTCTCTGCCAAATCCCAATGCACTGGCATCTTTGATCCATGCTGGTGTGAGTGTACTCGTGCCTGTGGTATTCGTGCCAGTTGCCGTATCCAGCGGAATCAGCAGGCGGTCAGTCCACTGAATCCTGTCAGAAATCTCAGGCCAGGCGAGAGTGACGGATTCTTCACGACGTTGTGATTCGGGGATTGCCACGCTCCATACGATTGCAAAGTCTGGCTGATCAAACAACTCGCGAACAACATCCTGACTCGCGACAAAACTATCAGCGTCGCGCACCAGAGTCAGTTGTCGTCCATCGACCAGAACTGAGGGCTCCGTCAGAAATTCGGCATCGTTTTCAAATTTCATTTCCAGCGGGCCAAGGCTGCCGGACCATTGAGTCAAATGCACGGCGATCTCAGCCCGATCCGCAGTACGCAGGACCGCGACAGCACCGACTGGTTCGACAGGTCGCAGCCTCTGCAGAACGACAGGATCAGAACGTTCGAGGGAATCTGTTTCGTCAAGGATCTGCATTCTGACGGGGATTCGTGGTACCAGCAGATCATTGTTGTTGATGCGATCATTCGGGACGGCGCTGCCCAGCTTTTCAAACATCATTCCCAGCCCATCCGCATCGGTCAATTCCAGGACAGACTCCAGAATATGAGCATTCTGAACATGCGGGCTGTAGAGTGAGATCCGGGTATCATCCGGTCGCAGAATCTGTCGTCCGGAGATTTTCAGAATGTGGCGTCCGGTCGTGCCTTCTTTCAACTGGACGATCAGTCGATCGCCACGGCGATGCCACGACGCTTTTCGATTGGCTTCCCCGGCAGTCGCCTGAACGTCCGTTATTTCGATTTCGGAACTGATTGTCAGCCGATGTCGAAATACAGGCAGAACAGAAGTGTCGATATCGATCTGACAGTTCCAGTCGATATACTGATTGTGAAGCACGAAATTCTGAGCGATGCGAGCTTCGTTCAGACTGGTCCGAGCGGCCAGGCGAACGTTGCATTCCGGAAGCCCGCTTGGCACGGAAAACACAATATCCGAACGACGCAGCCACTGTCCCCACGACTGTTGAGCGTCGTTGAACCCCAGCATCGTCACTTGAGTGTTTTCCATCGGCAGTACAGAAAACACAGGGTTAATACGGACTGCAAGGTTCAGATTTGGTGAGACGACGCAATCCGCAAACTGAATCAATTCTGCGATCGGAATTCTGCGTTGCAGCAGCGGCGATGATGCGATCGATTTGAGCTGGAGCGAGAGGACGAAATCATTTCCCATCGCATTCGGCAACAGAATCATGGCCACACGGTCCTGCCGGGACCACAGCAATTCTCCGTTGCCAAAACTATTGATCGAGACCAGTTCATAGCCCTGAGGCACAATATAACGCACTTCCGGCGACAATGGGTTCCAGCGCGAGAAGCGGCAGACGCAGGTGAGTGCCGGCTGTTCGGCGATCACTTCCGCAATGGTCAGCATTTCAACTGTAGCAAGTTGGGGGCTGCCTTTTTCGATACCCGACTGAAAAAGTCGCATATCGATCCCTTCTGCCATTGCCAGGCTGCTGAGTTGCACTGCACCATCGGAGGGCTTCCACTGCACGACACCTGCGGGCGTCTGGGCGCGGACACCTGTGAACAGATTCTCCGGTGCTGAGACCTTGATGTCAGCAACGGGGCAGGGCAGAGCAGGCAGGCGAAACTGCAGACCGGACGCCTGGCGTGTGGTCACAGGCCGCAGGCGACATTCGACTTGATGCAAAGTGAAGGCCGCTCGTGGTCCGGCGTTGACCGCCGTTTCAGAGAAATCGTCTTCCGTGTCGGCCAGAGTGCGATCGTCGTCAGACAACGTGAGTGGACGCACGGGCAACAGTGATGACGCAGGAATGGGAATTCGAATGGCGTTTGCGCCATCGGGTTCTGGCAGAACCTGTTCCCCGTCGATTTTGCATTCTACCAACCGTGAACCCTGCATTGGTATTCGAAGGTGGCAAACGTCATTGCCACTTACAGCCGCGACTTCCAGTTTGAGCAACAGTTCGACGGATTCCGTTGAGTCTGCAATGATGTCCGTGTGGAGCATTGTGACAACGGCGGTTGGTAGTTTGATGCGTTCAACGGCCTCTTTCTTCTGCCAGTTCTCCAAAACCGATCTTCGAACGTAAGCGACTTCGCTGCCGGGAAGCTGCGTATCCGGCAGCAGAACATCCGGCACTCTTTCAGCCGCCTGCAGGCCAATTGCCGTTGCCGCGCGAAGTCCATTGGTTGGCAGCCCTGAGGATGGTTGTTCGACGGGCGGTTGTCCGGCGCACGGCAGAATTGTCACCAGCGAGGCAACAATCGCTGTCACGTTTCGTAACAATCTCTTCAGCCTGAACGCTGGCCATAAGTTCCATTGTGTGACCGTAAGAATGGCCAGCCCGATCAGGAGTCCCCAGAACACGCCAGTCAGGATGGACTCCATAACAGAGACAGTCATCAAAAAACGAACTCCGAGCACGCCGATCGCCGTGAGCGCCAGTCCGAGACGGTATTCGCGAACCGAATTTCGCAGTACGAAGCACAACACCGACAGCATTAACGCAAGTCCTGCAGCGATTGCGAACTGACGACGCAATGAAATGATATGCACGACGATGGGGGCTTCCGCCTGCACCGTATCGATCAACGTACGTGTCTTCCAGTTTTGAGTACTCGCCAGTTGCCAGCGTGAGATGAAGCTGCGAATTTCAGGTGGCACATTCGAGTTATCTGCTGATCGTAAAACTCCGTCGGGTGACGAAGATGTGAGCAGCAAGCGATCCAGAACGTGCATGACGTCGGTCGGGTCGGCTGCCGCAAATTCTGTGGCTGGAGCTTGGAGTTCCAACTGAGGATTTGCGAGCAAGTGATGCGTACACTGTGGCACCGAGAGATCCTTTGGAAACAATCGAGGCAATTCTCGGATGCTGCTCATTGCGTCCGATGGTCTTGCTGGTTCTGTCCATGTTACGAGAACCTGACAGTCAACCGACGACACTGGCAGCGGAATTGCAAGTCCCGCAGTCGTGTCCTGAAGCTGAACGCGATGGCCGTTGACCAGTACCAATGGGCGAATGTCTGCAGGAAGTGCGAGCGACAAAGAGTTTTGTCCGGCGCTGCGACTGACATTGGCAACAGCCAGAACCTGCTGTTTCACATTGCCGCCTCGCTGTTCGTCAATCATATGGAGCATATGGATGTCGATGGTTTGACCAAGGCGAATACCGGGATTGTGTCCGAGTGTCAGTGACACAATCGATGGTTCTGCAGGAAGCTCCCAGGTTGTTGACTGATCGTCGGCTGAAGTTCTGGCTGAACGATTGGCATTTGTCGGCGTCAATCCGGAGACTGTCAGTTGTCCTTCGTCGGACGAAAACAGTTGCAGAAGACCGCGAACCGGAAGATCGGTGACTGGTCTGGGAATGGTCGCAATGATTTCCTGACCGGCAGGTTGTCGAGATTCGCAGCGCAGGACGGTGACGGACTCTGAACGACGTCCCGCCAGTTTCAGAGACCAGCTCTTCCAGTCCTGTGAATCGTCATCCGTTTCTTCACGCTGTGCGAGAATCGGCTGACCGTCCAGAGACCATCGCAGATTGCCTGATGCGCGCGTCGGGATACGCAATGTCAGAATGTCTTCGAATTGCTGGTGAGCGGGCAGGACGATTCGCGACGTTTCCACAATCTGGCCTTCGACAATTCGTACGGCATGTTCCAGTTCGATAACATGACGGCTCGTCGAATTGTCAATTTCCGTCGCCATCAGACGAGTCGATTCCAATCCGCCGATCGCGTAAAACCGCCCGCCGACAGGAAGTCGCGATTCGGGAAGCCACGCCATAGAACTGCGAACTTCGTCAAGTGTGAGGATTCTTCGACCAGTGCTCCAGCGACGCTGCAGTTCTGTGCTGAGCGTCAGCGTGGGCGGAAACATGGCGACGGCATTAACTCGCTGTACGCGGGGATTTTCTGACAGCGGCAGATTGACCGTACTCGCATCTGCCAGGTCCGATTGACGAAACTCAATTTCTATGACGCTGGAGGCTCCCGGTTCGAGCGATTCAGGCAGGTGCAGAGTCAATGGTGATGATGCCGCTTCCGGATCCACCTGCGGAAACTCAAAGAACAATGCGCGGGAATTCGACGCATATTTCGCTGCAATCACCTGCCAGCCCTGTGACACCGGCCACTGAAGTTCAACGACTGACGCATCTTCACACTGCACGTTGACCAGACATCGCACCGTCGCCAGTCGTCCGGCTGGTTCGACGAGCGTGAACACAGAATCTGTCAGGCGCGGTTCACTTGTGGATGTCCGCGCGATGGCAGACGCTTCGGGCAAAAACTGAGTCAACTGGTACTCGCGGCTTTGATCCAGTCCCGCCGCGACGTCTCTTTCCTGAACGCCAACCAGCGTCCATTCGTCAAGATGAATCGTTCTTGGCAGAAGTACACTGATCTGGCTGATGGGGACAAGAATGGGTCCATGTTGCTCAGCATTGTTGCCGAACCATTGAATGAGAGGCAGCATCGGCAAGTCCCAGGACTCTGTCTGAGGCAATACCGAATCTGCGTACACTGTGAGCGTTGCGGATTCCGATTCTTCCGGCAACGCCAGATTCAGAATCTGCTGCCCGTTCTCATTTGTCACATACCATTCTACCGGACGTCGATCGTCCAGCATCGCGTCTGTGACGCGAACCCGGTTGGACAATTTCGCAGTCAGTCGCGTGCGGCCATTCAGTTCTGCCGGGAGACCCATCGTCCATCGCGACTTCAGAATGTCTTCTTTCAACTCATGTCCCGCGCTAAATGAAACCAGTGGCATCGGGTCAAGCGGATGCAGTTCTCGTTGCTTGCGACAACTGAATGTCAGGCGGGCGGCATCGCCTGGCAGAATGGTCCATCGTTTCAATTCGCTGATATCGGACGTCTCTGAGGCAGACGCTGGTTCTGCGGATTCCGGCCCGAACACCAGACCGCCGACACTCGTGACCAGGATCTCTGGATTCGTCAGCAGTTCAAACTGCGTTGTTGTTGCGGCAGGAAGTTCGAGTCGAAAGGTCACCACGTCGCCCGAGATGAGACCGTCGGAAGTCCATGATCCCGTCAGTTTTTCAGGCAGATCGCGTTTGAGCAGAAACAGGCGGCGATCGGAATCCGAGCCAAGTTCGATTTGTCCCTGTTGATCGGAGATCTTCAACTGTTGGAGATTGGTCTGTCCGACCAGCAGTGGATGTCCTGAGGACGACTGTGATTCGGGGTAAATCTCGAATTCCAGTACACCCTGATCCAGGCGAGTCCCGTTCAGCCGGGCCACATATCGCGCTTCACGAATTTGCGGAAGCACATCAGTTCCTGGTGCTTGTGTACGGCCGCTTTGAAACAGTTTTTGAAGTTGCTTGAGAGGGATCGGAACAAAATCATTGCTGGTGATTCGCTGCCGCACGGTATCCAGCGGCAACTGCTCGACCACAACTCCCGGCAAATCCGCGCGGACGCCCGGCAAGTTCACTCGGACGTCCGATTCGTCCGCACCGCGCGCCGGGGCCGCTTCGCTCGACACATCTGTCGGCAACTGCAGGAGAACTAACAGGAACAGATGCCACAAGGTCATTCTGCAATTCCGTCGCGTAGGGAACGCTCGATCAATAACTGTCGTAGCTACGCTCGCCAGAGCGTGGACGTCCAACTCAGGAACGTCAATCGCTTCTAAACAAATGAACTTACATTGAACTCAGATTTCGTTCCGGGGATTGTGGCGGCAGGATCCGAATGATCTTTTCCAGCTTGTGACAATATTCCGGACAAGCCAAACACAGTTGGATACTCCTGCGTCTGCGATATGTTTGGAAATCGGATTTGCTTGTCAGAAATCATTCGCTGGAAGACGACTGACACAGCACCAAACAGGATTCCCATCGCAGTATACGGAGCCAGCAGTGCTGTCCATTCAGGCACAATCAGCCAGGCAATAAGTGCAGCGCAACCTGTCAGCAGGAATGTTGCAATGACGGGGATTCGTCGCAGCATCGACAGCATGACAAAAAAGAAAACGCAAACGATGGCGCTGATGAGTAACAATGACACAAACGGGACCAGTTTCAGTTTCAGTGATCCCGAATCTGCTGAACCGAAGAATAAACTGTGCTGGTCGGAAAGCGAAATCCAGGTATCCAGTTGGTCCAGTACCGCCAACTGCAGCGTTGTGGGATAAGGTGACAGGATGGCCTTGAGTTGCCGATCCAGCAATGCACTACTGTTTTGCCGCCATGGCAACAGAGTTCTTCCCGAATGTGTCAGGGACACAAAGTCGGTTGATGCACCGGCCGCCTGAAATTCATCCTGCGGCACCGTACACCAGATCACGGGGACGGCGGCGGCTTCACCGACAAAACGTGTGCGTTCGAGCGTCTCAGACTGCCAGAGTGAAGACTGCAATGGAACATTTCCCCGAATGCGGCATTCGACAACATGCGGACCACTCCCGGAATTTTTTGTCGATCCTTTCGCAGGTGTTATGACCGTCCAGAGAATTTTTCCGCGATCGACGAGTTCTTCCCACCGAATATCACCGCGCTCCACAGCTTCATCAGAAATCAATAACTGCTGGTCAATCAGAATTGCCGGTAAACCGACATTGATCGGTGTTTCGACATGAATGATACCCGGCAATATTTCGTAAAATGCCAGCGTCGTTGTCAGCCGTTGATTTCCCAGAATCTGACTTCTTGCAAGAATCAGATCCGGGCTTTCTCCAGACGTCAGCGCGGGACTTTTCTGCCAGCGAAGGGGAACAGTCGCGACGGGCCTGCTGGTCAACCATGCCGCATCAAATTTTTCTGAGTACACTGGTTGCCAGTCGGGAGATTCCACAACGGCCAGGCCTGTGCCCGATCCCGTTCCCGCTTCGATACTCAGAACTTCTGCCGATTCCGGCAGGATCAGCGGCAATGGATCTGTTGTGACCTTTGGTATCCACAAGTAATTGACGTCGAATATCAACTTTCCGCGTCGTGCTTCAGGCAATCGGAAACTCCAGTGTGATTCCGAATCGATCGTTGGCCGCAATGCTTCAGAATTGCCGGCAAGGCGTACCGTGGGACGAATGCCCGCTGGCACGTTGAGAGACAAGCTGGTCAGGTCTCGGTGTTCGACTTCAAAGTCGATGGTCTGCTGGACCTTAATTCCGGAACCGCGCGGCTGCATTCCGAATTGGATTTTGGCACGCACGGACGGTGCCTGAACGGGAAGTTCCAGTCGAATCGGAATCGCCGCATCGTCGTGCAGCCAGCTCTCGGATTTCAATCCCGATCCCACGGCAACGGCAGTCGCTGGTGCCGACAAAGGAATCGTCGGCAACGGTTCACCAGTTCCCATGCTGATGGGACGAATCGAGTATTCATCCGATTCAATTGTTGTCAGGACAAACGGTTGGCCGAGTCGTGCCTGAATCTCTGGACACCGCAACTGAATGGCTCCGGAACGCACAGCATCCAGCGGCGCGTAGGCGCGAAACTCGACGATGAATTCGCCCGACTGTCGCTCGCGAAATGTTGTCCGCAGTACGTCGGTTTCTGTTTCCGACTGCTGCAAAGAAAGAGGCGAACTTGTTTTGCCGGAGATTAACCGGGTCGTGCCCGGCAATAGTTGCCATTCCCCACTGGAATACCCCGGCCAGTAAATCGAAAGATCCAGCAAAGCGCCCGTCAGCACGCTGATTGGATATCGTGCTGTCAGAATGACGTTCTGTGTGTCGGGCTGAAGTGTCAGTTCGGGAGAAACGGCAAACTGTGCCTCCGTTTCTTCGACATGCAGCATAACGTACGAATCCGTAGACCGCATTCGGAACGCAGTTGCTGCGACGCTGAGATCCGTCTCCGAAACAACGCGCTTTCTCTGAGCACCTTCCACGGTCTGACGAACCAGTAAGCCTGTTGGAAACAGAATATCCAAATCTCCCAGTTGTACGTTCGCATCCTGAATTGCCGGCAAATTGACTCGGATATCCTGAGGAAATGTGCGATTCACGAGTTCCAGATCGAATGACAGAGTCAGTGCTCCTTCGGTAGCCGTTGTCAGACGCACCAGAGCAGTGACGGCGGTAGTACCGCCACCGGAATCCGCCGCAGATGTGATCTCGAAATTGTTGAGAATCGAGATCCCGTTCGAGTTCCTGGCATCGACTTCCTGCAGTTGAAACCCTGCCGGAAATGTCACACGCAGTTCGCGGATCGGACTGCCGCTGATTTGTAACTGCTGAGTTCCCGTCAGATTCACGGGAATGGTTGTCAGATCCAGTTTCATGCGATTCTGGACCTGGATCACGGGCTTTTGAGCGACCCGCTGAACGACTTCCGACCACGCCAGATGAAACGTCTGGGCTAATCCCCAGAATTCCACGGCGTGGACACCCTTCTCGTCGCGTATCGCCTTTTCAACGGCCCCTGTCGGCAACATCTGCAGTTCGACAGGTGAAGCAAACCTGATGTTTGCATGGGATACCGTGGCGGACAAGAGATTGAGGTTCAATTGGCGAACGCCGGGTGCCTGCGCGCGGGCTTTACTCATCATCTCCAGCGTGATCGTATGCAGGCCACTTCCAAACAGGTGCAACTGCCGTGCGCTTGGTTCGCCGAATCTCGGCACAGCTTCTGAGTTCGGTGCGTCGGAACTGTGATGAAATGTTTTGACAAACACTTCGCCAAACGACATCGGAACAGTCACCCATTCCTCCAAAGAATGCACCTGAATCTGCAGCTCCAGTTTCAGTGTGACCTCATCACGATCAATCGACGCAGACAAATCCTGCTTTGCAATTGTGTAGCGCGGCACGCTCTTTTGTTCCATGCCGCGCAGCAGGATTTCATCAATCAGACGGTCACCCAGCAAATCTCGCAGCGGAACCAGTTCCCCGGATTCGGTGCGGAGCAAAACTTCCGCTTTTCGAGACGACTGATTCGTGCCCGCAGCGTCTTGATCTGGCGATGGATTCAGAGAAGTTGTTGGCGGTACAGCGGTTGATTCCTGCGCGTGCAGTATCGTCAATCCGGGGAGAACGGACAGCGAAAACAGAATCAGCAGCAGTGACCGCAGAATTGTCATACGGGTATTCTACGCGTAAAACGGCGGCTGGAGAAGATGTTGAGGAAAATCAGCGCAATGCGGTTAAGAGTTCTCGACCGAGTGTCGCAGTGGCGGCAGACAGCAGGTCTGGAACGAAAATATCGAATGTGCTGCCGTCGAGCTTTGTAATGATTCCACCGGTTTCCACAACCAGCAAGGCTCCCGCCGCAACGTCCCAGGGATGCAGGCTGCTGGACCAGAAGCAGTCAATGCGTCCACTCGCGACGTACGCCAGGTTCAGTGCAGCGGAACCCGTACGCTGTACAGACTGCAATTTCGTGATCGCATTCAGGAATCGTTTGACGGCAGGATTTTCCGGGCTTGTTGCAACAGGCAGGCTGGCCATGCCCAGGGCCGACTGGAGTTCTGTTTCTCCGGAAGTTCTGATCGGCTGACCATTCAACGTCGCACCGTTTCCGAACGAGGCGGCGAAAGTTTCGTTCCGCGTTGGATCAAAGATCACACCCACTTCAATGTGATCATGCAGCCAAAGAGCAATAGAAACCGCGTAGTATGGAAACCCATGCACGTAGTTGGATGTGCCATCCAGCGGATCGATGATCCAGAAAGCGTCCGTCGTCGAATCCCGATCGTTCAGATCTTCTTCGCCCAGAAACCCATGCAACGGATAGCGATTCTTCAGAAACTGCACGATCGCCGTTTGTGACGCTTCATCCGCCTCGGTCACCAGATTGGCTCGACTTTTTTCACGCACGGAAAAACGGCCGATCCAGTCCTGAAGGATGCGCCCTCCGACATGCGCCGCACCGATGGCTGTTGAGAGAAAAGCGGCTTGAGCGGACGAACTTTGGTCTGACGAATTCATAGTCTGGATTTCAACGATTGAAGGGATAGTAGCAATCCCGCTCAATGCGCCGGTCAACGCGATTGCGAGAATTCTCTCAATCGTCGTGTCTGAGTTCTTTGTGTCAACACTGGAACGAGAGATTCAGCGGAAAACACACCACGTCCGTGTCTTCGCAATCAACACTTGAGAATCCTCATTGACCGGTTGCACGCGATACCACGGAAATTCATCGGACATTTCGAACCATGCCAGAACTTACCGCTGCTCACGTTGTCCTGCTTTTGTGTGTTGGCGCGTTTACGATTGCCGCCGGGATCAGCGACCATCGATTTCACAAGATCCCGAACAAACTGACCATGCCGATGTGCCTGGCGGGCATTGTTTATCAGGTTGCGTCCTTTCGACTCGACGGCCTGTGGGTATCACTGCTGGGATTTACGGTCGGGTTCGGACTTCTGTTTTTGCTATGGATCATCGGATCAGCAGGTGGCGGCGACGTGAAACTTGTGGCCGCACTGAGCACATGGCTGGGCTGGCTGACGACGTTGAAGGTCCTGTTCTGCAGCCTGATCTTTGTGACAACGGGCACGATGGCAATTGTGGTGGCCGGAACGCTGTCGCAGGGGCTTCTCCGCACGAAAGATCAGTATCTGAAAAAGCCGGAGTCCAGCACTGGTGACGCCACCGATCAGCGGAAGAAGCGTCGCATTATGGCGTTTGCCGTTCCGGTTGCGATCGCCACATGGTGCGTTCTGGCCCTCAATCTGTTTGCAATCCGCGTTTGAACGCCGTGTTACGCAAAACGACTTATCTTCAGCGGCAGTTTCTGCCGATCAACGAGACAGCGCGACGATCGATAGCCTCGTGCGCTTGCGTCCGGCTGGCACATTCCAGCAAAGTGACTGGTTCTCCTTCAGAAATTGAATTGCGAGTTTGGCCCATGAAAGTCCATTGCTCCAAATCCTCAGATCGCAAGGGTGCGATTCTGTCCATGGAGCTCGTTCTCGTACTGCCGATTTTTCTGCTGCTGGTTTTTTCTATTGTGGAATTTTCCATGCTTATGTCGGCTCAGACCAGAGTTGCCAACGCTGCACAGAACGGGGCTCGCATGTTAAGCATGTGCGGGATGCCGTCGGCAGCGGTGGAAGCTGAGGTGAAAGCGCGGGTCGAACAGCTTCTGGGTCCGGCACTGGCAAGTCAGTCCACGATCACGATTGATCCTGGCGACTATGCGTCGGATCTGGGGCGTGTCAGCGTTCGGATTCCGATGAAAAATGCCTGCCCGGATCTTTTGTGGATGACCGGATTCAGCGTTGCAAACCGTTCAATCCAGTGTGATGCCGCCATGGCGATGGAGCGAACTGCGTCAGCAGTGGACGTCGAACGATATTAACGTTCCACCATCTGAATCTTACTCTGTGTTGAACTGATTTTGACTGGAGATCGTTGTGAAGCTCACTCCCTGGATGCTCAGCGTAGCCGCGTTCGGCTTACTTGGTTTAATGGCGGCAACATATTTCTATCAGAAACTGACGGCACATGAAGTCGTCGTTGCCCGACCAGTTGCGGCACCGACGATGCCAATGGCAATTACGGAGATTGAGCCTGGTACTGTCATCACAATGAAACATATCGGCAATGGGCCGGTAGCACCAAATGAAGTCCTCGCTCCGGATACGATCAGAAATCTGGATTCCATCGTCGGTCGTATTGCGAAAGTTCGAATTCCCTCCGCAATCCCGCTGCAGGGTTCGATGTTCTATTCCGTTGGCGACTATCCGACTCTGCAGATCGAGAATGGCAAACGTGCCGTGACAGTGAGCGTTGATGACGCAACGGCAATTCTGAGCGGCCTGATTAAGATCGGGCAATTTGTTGATGTGTATATGACAACGGACACCGGGATGAACAATCGATTGCAGTCAGCGCGCGCATCCGTCGCGGCAGGACGATCGGGAATGACCGTGACCCTGTTCAAAGGGGTGAAAGTTGTTGCCATAAATCGCGGCGGAGTCGGTTCGCCTCTGCAGGGCGGCGGCAATTCCCACAATGTGACGCTGGAACTCGATGAAAATCAGTCTCTGATCATGCTGCTGGCTCAGGAGAAAGGGCGAATCGCGTTGACGTACAATCCTGCCGGTGTCGGAGTCGGCGGGATTGATTTGAAACTGCAAAACGACCGTGTCACGACGGAACAGTTGTTGGGCATGACCGATGCACCAAAACCATTCAGAACGGAATCCTTTCGCGGTGCCGGACGTTCTTCGACGTTCTGGCAGGACGGAGAACGTATCGACAGTCTGAGCACGGACGACAACGACAGTTCGCGGACTCCGAATACCGGCAATCCAATTGGCGGGTTGCAGTCAAATTCCAATCCCGCAGAAGACAACAACCTGACTCAGCAGCCAACTGCGGCCAGCGGAACACTCTGAAATGAAATTCAACGTTTCATCAGCACCGCGATGGCAGTCCTGCCAAAGACGATCCGCGCATCATCATTTGCGTCGTGGCTCGATGATGCTCTGGACCGTCTGGGTGTTCCTTGCCATGCTGATGATGGTGGCGGGGCTGTTCAACGTGATGTGGCTTTCGTGCGTTCGATCGGAAGCGCGACGCCACGCAGAATCTGCCGTCATCATTGGCGGTCATGCGTTCCTGTCGGATGACCTGCTGCGACTTACGCAACAGCCGTTTGAGAATGAAGGTCGCGCCGCGCGTTGTCGCAATGCGGCGATCGAATACTTTTCGCAGTCCGGCGACAGTTCCCTCAGCCAGATCGTGAGTGCCGACGATCTGGAACTTGTGCAGCCACTTGCACAAATACCAGCAGATGGTCCAGGACTTTCGCAACCGACGACTGCGATGTCGGGAACGGCCAACGTGCCTGAAGAAATACGTCTGATATTCGGCAAGGCTCAGCCGAACGATCAAGTGCGCATGTTCTTCAGCGGACTGACTGGTGTTCACCTTGCTCGGCTGGGTGTCTCCGCCGCTGCAAAGATCGAACACTCTCCAACAGGATTTCTGCCCGGTGGAAACACGACAATCCCCGTCCTGCCGTTTGCCATCCGCGATCAGGGTCCGGCTGGTGAGTCACTGTCTAACGGCGGTGGCCTGTGGTCGCGGGAGATTGAAGCAGGGCAGGGCAGTGACAATCTCAGTTGGAATCCAGAACAACACTCCGTCGAAAATGGTTCGGACGGACTGCCGGAAATCACACTCACCATCTCATCCGCGTCTTCGGTCGGTAGTCCAGACAGCTTTGTCCCGTTGAGGTTTGCTGCGGTGGCTTCAACGGAAAATTCCGGACAAATCATCAGTTGGATGCAGAACGGCGTGACGGCGGATGATCTGAAGACGCTGGGTTTAAGCCAACTTTCATTTCCTTCGAAAGTTTCCGTGTCGAGTCTTTCCAACACCGAATGTGCGGAGATCGCAGCGTGGTTGCAGTCGCATCAGGGACGAACTTTCATCGTGTGCCTGTGTGGCTCGAATATCGGTGCTGCGAATTCACGGAACTCTTCAGCGAAGGGCAGCGCACAATCAACGGTACAACTCAATCGTCCCGTGGCTGCCAGGATCATGGCGTCCGGAATCGACTCACGCGGCGTGGTTCGTGTGCGATTGCAACCTTGTGTCCTGATCACTTCAACCGCAGTGACTTCCTCTTCGGCTACTGCGGCACAGAACCGTTATCTGTACAGCGTACGATTGTGTAATTGATCGTCCGTGTAATTGATTGTCATGTTGCTTTTGATGGCATTTACGAACATCCTGAATCGAGGCTACTCTCATGGTCACCGCAACGACAACTCTGGATACAACCGTCCGCGATTTTCAGAAACTGAAGACGTCGCTGCATCATCAAATGGTGGATTCGATCGACTTCAATAAGGCAGAAGGACTGTCCGAAGACGAACTTCGAGGACAGTTGCGTTCACTGGCCGATTATCTATGTACTCGTCAATCGCTGCGACTCGACAGTACACAGCGCGAAACGATGGTCACGGAAATCATGGATGAGATCTACGGCTTTGGCCCCATCGAATCCCTGATGGTGGATCCTGAAGTGACCGACATCCTGGTAAACGGACCAGATCGCGTTTTGGTGGAACGCAAGGGTGTTCTTGAAACGACCAACATTCGATTCGCAGACGCGAACCACCTGATGCAGTTTATTCATCGCCTTGTCGGTCGCGCTGGTCGCCGCATTGACGAATCCAGTCCGATTGTTGATGCGCGTCTGCCTGACGGCTCACGATTCAACGCTGTGATTCCACCGCTGGCACTTTGCGGCCCGACGGTTTCCATTCGCCGTTTCGGCAATCGTCGTCTGCAGATGGAAGATATGATCCAATTCGGTTCTGTGGCTCCGGCAATTGCCGACTTTCTGATTCTGGCGATTCGCGGTCGTATGAATATGATCGTCAGCGGAGGCACCGGCGCCGGGAAAACGACACTTCTGAACTGCATGAGTCGTTTTATTCCCGACAATCAGCGGGTGGTGACAATTGAAGAAACCGCTGAACTCAGTCTTCAGCAGACCGACGTGATTGCTCTGGAGACTCGCCTGCCAAATCTGGAAGGCAAAGGTGCTGTGACTCAGCGCGACCTGCTGCGAAACGCTTTGCGAATGCGGCCCGACCGAATTATCGTCGGTGAAGCACGTGGCGGAGAAGTGCTCGATATGCTGCAGGCAATGAACACGGGTCATGATGGATCCATGAGTACCATCCATGCCAACGACACGCGGGAAACACTCGACCGACTGGAACTGATGATCGCACTTTCGGGTGTCGATCTGCCATCACGGATTTCTCGCCAATACATTGCCAATGCCATCGATATCGTGATCCATGTGACTCGACTGCACACCGGAGAACGTCGTATCTCGCGCGTATCAGAAGTGGCCGGAATAAAAGACGGCGAATATCGGATGGACGACATTTTTGTACATCGAATCAGCGGAGAAGACAAAAACGGTCGACCGACTGGCAGCTTCTTTGCCACCGGCTACCAACCTGTCGCACTCCGACGATTGGCGCTCACCGGTGTCAACATCGAACAGTATCGACCATTGTTTGAAGCACGCGAACTGAAATCGACGAGGGATTAAATGTCGCTTGATCAGAGTGAGACTTTTCAATGTTAAACCAACAGGACATCTTACCCACGACCGGGTGAGTATAGACGACGCTCCACGAACATTCTCGTCGTAACCGTCGAGACCAGTATTCAGACACTTCGGAATCTGACGCCATGATCGCTCCCAACATTGCTATGCCAACACTGGAACGACGCCCTGAGTTTTCGGGTCTGCTGCGCGAGAATCATCAGTTCGCGACGGGATCCGGAAATGGCATGAGCGAATCAGTGAATGGCTGGTTCGATCGCTTGATGATGCAATCGGGAATTCAGACGGCACCGTTGGTCTGGCTGGGGCTGTGCGTTCTGTCAGCGTTTGGATCAGGTGGAATTATGTTGGTCCTGACTCACCAGATCATTCCAGCGTCGTTCTTTGGTGTTGCGGGGCTGCTGCTGCCGATCGGGCTTGCGATCTATCTGCGAACCCGGCGTCAGACGGCCATTATGAATCAACTGTCCGGCATGGCGGAAGAACTGGCCCGCAGCGCGCGAGCCGGACGAAATCTTGAGCAGTCGTTGATGCTGGTGGCGAGTGACACACCCGCGCCGCTGGGCGACGAACTCAAAGTCAGCGCCAGGCGTATGGAAATGGGTCTGGATGTCGCGAGTTCTGTCCGTGATCTTGCTGACCGGACGGGCGTTTCGACGCTGACGATCTTCTCATCGGCCTTGTCCCTCAATCAGGACACAGGTGGCGATTTGATTGTGGTGCTTGAACGCCTGGCAACGGCCGTCCGCGATCGACTGCATTTCGTGGCTCGACAACGAGCTGCGACGGTGGCCAGTCGCTGGGGAGCGACCATGATGATTCTGATCCCGTTTATTGTGATGGTGATTTATACAGCGTGGAATCCCAACTATCTGACGCAACTGACGGAATCATCGTGGGGACGAAAGTCGTTGTGGTGGGGCATCTCAGGTCTTTTGACCGGTGGTTTCTTTGTGTACAGAATTCTCGCGCGAAGTTCGCGTTTTTGATGCCGGAGGCTTTATGTATTTCACCTGGTTTCTAGCAGCGGCTGCGGTCCTGGCGATTGGTCTTGGTCTTAAGAAGCTGCTTTTTCCTGATGACAAAAAACGGCTTAGCCTGTTTCAGCAGACTCGTCCACGCCCGGATCTCAGTTCGTCACCGAAACGGAATGATGCGGAAAAAGTGCAGTCCGGTTTGCTGAAACTCGCACAGACTGCGGACAGTGACCTCGCGCCGCCAGTCATCTACAACGCAAAGCCTGTCACTCAAACCGCAAAGCCAGACGTCAACAACGCGCAGCAGTCAGTCCCATCTGTTTTGCACGCAACTCCAAAGACGGTCAAGCATGTCGTACCGATGGCGAGTGCCACGATGAACTCCGCGATGAACTCGGCAGTGCAGGGGAGTGCGCCCGCTCCGGACACCAATCGCGCATCGACATGGAATGATCGGCGTTTGTTTTCTGACTTCCGAGGCATTCTTTCGGACAACAGCAGCGTACTCAATCCCATCGTGCCGGAAGATCTTCCGCTGCGTGAAGATCAGATGCTGTTTGGAAGCATCACTCCTGCAATTGCTCAGCTTCTTCCGGAAACAGCAGCCCGCCGTGAAGTACAGCGAAAAATCCTCGTTGGTGCCGGATATACATCACGCACGGCATGGATCAATCTGACCGCGATTCGATTTACGCTTGCGTTTTTATCGGTCGTACTCATCGGCTATTTTCTGATCACGCTCCCGCCTTCCGCAGAACCCTGGCTGATTGCGATGCTGGTGATTGCTCCATTGCTTGCATGGGCGCTTCCGCCACTTGTTGTGTCATTCAAAGCGTCGGATCGCAGGATGGATATCGAACGTGGATTGCCGGATGTGCTGGACATGATGAACATGGGAGTCAGCCAGGGTCTGACCGTTCCCCAGTCGCTGAAACGCATCAGCCGTGAAATCACCAAAGTTCATCCGGCACTTGCGGAAGAACTGACGCTCGTGCATCATCAGGCAGAAGTCGGCAATATGCCGCAGGCACTCCGCAATTTTTCGCAGCGCATTGATTCCCCTGAAGTGAGTTCCTTCACATCTTTGCTGATCCAGTCAGAAGTGACCGGCACCAGCATTTCGCGATCGCTGACCGAGTACAGTGATGGGTTTCGCAGTTCGTTAAAAGAACGCGCCGATTCGCGGGCGAATCTGGCGTCATTCAAATTGTTGTTTCCGGTCGCGTTGTGTCTGATGCCGTCGGTATTCCTGTTTCTGCTGGGTCCCGCGATCGTGCAGTTCTCTGACTTCTACAACAACCAGGCTCAACAAATCCAGCAGAACCGCCAGAACGCCATCCGCAGCCTTGACCAGACACCAACACTGGACTCCCCTCGCTTAGTCAGCCAGTACCGGCAGTAGCAATAGGAGAACATTGCCGGCGAAAAGGCAGGCAAAATGCCTGCTCCGCAACGAAATCGATGCGATGCTGATCGTCGGAATTTCACGACGTCAATCACCGACTGCTATCGCCTTGCAGCTCACTTATGGATCGAGCGACCTTACTGTTGCTGCAAGTGTTGCCAGAAAAGGCACGGAGAAGCCGCGGATCTTGTATGTCCCCGGGGCTTCAAATCTTGCGATACAGAGGTTCAATCCAATAAACGGATTCAGAATCAACTTCACGACGCCCGAGAACAGGGACAGGATCGCTCCAATCGCGACAAGGACAATCATTTCCGTTGGTATGCTGGCAATCATCAGCACGAATCCGAGGACAATGCCTCCTGTCGTGACATAGGAAATACGACGTCTCTTCCAGTCTTCTGCCCAGGTCAGGCAATACTGAATCCGGCATTGACGGCGAATGATTACCAGTCGAAAAAATGAATACTGGATGTCAACATTGCGAACCACAAGATCTTCAGTGGCACCTGTGAAGACGCAGATTTCGGGCAGTATTAAAAATCTGCCGCAGACCAACAGGTCACCTTCAATGGAGAACCAGCTCGGCGACTTTTCTGCATCGCCCAATGGTGCGGGATCGACGTTCAGGACTTCGTAGGGATTCTGTTCCATGATCTTTGCCAATACAGATTTTAACTTTTTCTTCGCACCGATCTGTCAATATTCGTTCCTCCGAGCGGTTCGCGATTTCGGACTCGCATTTCGCGGATCTTTCCAGCGATCTTGCCAAGAATTCGCGAAGCTCGCTGAGTTCCATTCTGGGACGCGGCCTGCAGTGCGGTCACCATGGCGCGTTGTAATGACACCATGTCTTTGCGAAATTGATCGAATTCTGCCCGATATATCGCCAGTTGACCGGAAGTAACACGAGGTTCGATCAGCGTCAGATAAATTTCTTCAAGACGCCTGCGGCCGCCGGCACCGCTGGTCATGCCAATGTCAAAGGATTTGATTTCCCGATGGCACTTCGTCTGAAGTTCCCGTATCCAGCGACGAACGTCGGACCATTCGTCCCGGTCTTCTCGATCTGAAGCCAGTCGTTCTTCCGGCAGGAGTTCCCGGTCAAGCTTTCCGAGAGCAGCCTGCATGGTACTGAGTTTCTGACGCAGGCCTGTCATCTGACGCTCAATCTGACGAGCGGATTTCCACGATGCTTCAATCCTGTGATACATCATGTCATCAGTCAACGCTGTCTCGTCGTCGTCGAATTCGTCGTCATCAATGTACTGGCCGAATTCTTCCGACTGCACTGCAGGAAAGGCAGACTGTCCGGCGAATGCGTGCATATCGACCGATGCGTTGCCCCCAGGATGATACATCGGCATGGCTGGCATCAATGGCATCAACATATGTTGTTCGGCGACGGCAATTGCGATTTCCGGTGGACATCCAGTCGGCACACTGGGGATCGGGTGATTGACCACTGACGCAAACAGTGCGGCCGAATGCCATTCACTGCCGAACATCGAAACCGCCTGAAACTGCTGCGGAAGAACGCCCGCTGCGGCCAGGACGTCACCCAGCGATATTGGGAAGCCTGCTGGAAATGCCGTCAACACTTCTGGAGGTATCGAGACGACAACTCCTGACGGCAAATGTACCGGACGATACCACGCCCAAAGCACGATACCAGGCAACCGGGCCATTGGAAGAGGTTCCCACTGGCTCGAAGGTGGATGCTGATGAAAAATGACAGGAAATAGCATTCAAGGAATCGCAGCAAGCATACATTCTGACTGGGATCTCAAACAGCAGGCTATGCTGACCAGATTGGCAATCTGGACGGAATAGTTAGTCATAGGTTGTGAATAGTATGAGTTCTTCGCGTGGATTTTCTGCTTGCCGTTTTCTTTTTTTCTGGAACTTTTGTGGCACTCTGTAAGGCGAGCGGCAGAAATGCATCCGCTTATAACCTGGCCCCGGCAAAGGAATCCGACCTGAGACAGGTCGGACTACATACGCAGATCTGCATCCTTCAATATGATGGATCGATCATTGACTGCCGCCTTTCACAACCCCGCCCGCCGAAGGCAGGGAGGGGTCGGGCCGAGCGAAGTGAGGGTCCGGGGGAGGGCCGCCGCGAGTTGTGAATTCTGGATTCGTTTCGGATTCGACGTCGGGCGTGAATATATGGAGCGTAGTGCCGCAACGGCCATTGCTCGACGAAATCTTCTTGATGTTGTCTGTAGGTTACGTTCACCGTATACCACAGTGCAAGCCCCCCTCCCGGACATCGCGTCGCTCGTCCGACCTCCCCCAGACGCTCTGCGTGGGGGAGGTTGATAGCGCACGTCTGATCGCTGATCTGACTGTCACGCAGGTTGAACAGAAACCGTTTTGCTGCTTTCCGGCACAGCCTTGACCCGGTTGATCAGTGACGCGCCGGAGTCGGGAATTATATGAATTTCATCACCATCGCTGTACTTCCATTCGCGGTGGCCGAAACTTAGTTTACTTGTTCCGAAAAAATGCAAATGGACGTCGCCTGATATGCGATTCTGCGGATACTTGAAGTGGTGATCCTCGCAGTTCGCCAGCGAATGACACATATGCTGCTCACCAGTCAACAGTTCACCGCTGTCATAGATTGTTTGCCCGCCACGAAAAACACAACAGTGGAGTTTCAGTTCCTGAAAATCAAAATCGACCATCAATTCCGGTCCAACCGCACACTGCCGCAGCTTGGAAGGTGCCAGGTACAGGTAATTGATACGTTCTGTCGCGTGGTCCGACCACTCGTTACCTAACGCGAAACCCAGTCTCCGCGGCGTTCCTTTCGAATCGATAACATAACAACCCACAAGCTCAGCCTCTTCACCGCCATCGCTGGCGAATCCTGGCAACTCCAGTGACCAGCGATGTCCTCGGAGGTTGTAGCCGCTGCCTTTGTAAAACCATTCGGGCGATACGCCGCGTTCGCCAACCGGAGGCTTGCCACCCTGAATGCCCATGGCGAACATCTTTGCGGAATCGGTCATTCCCGATTGAATCTCCGAGTCAGCAGCATGCATTTTGTTACGAGATTGCATGCTACCTAGATGAGTGAGCCCCGTTCCCGTGATGATGACGCGATGCAGGTCGGCAGCATCTACCGCAGGATGCAGAAATGGAACGTCGCCACCAGGTTCGTTGTTCAGAAGTGTCCCATAGTCAAATGTCTGGATGCCGGATTGCCGGGCGGCGTTGGCGAGCAAGTCGCGGAACCGCTGATTTGATTTCTCCGCCGCATAGAATACGTCAATTGTTCGAAGCCAGTCCGAGTGGACTGATGTCAGATCACAAACACGACCACCATCCACAACGCCAACTCGTCGGCCATGACCAGGAATTTCAAATTGAACGACCCTCATTGTCACTGCTTTCATACCTGTGCTATTGTTCGGACGATTTCTGTGATTTACGCCGGATATTCGGTTCTGCGCGATTGCCTGACCATTGTAGCGATATCGGCGTTAGGCTTCGAGCAGTCATAAACCGCTCGGCGCTACGCTGCGAAATGTGGTTCCTGCAAACTGTCAACACGAGTCCAGATGCATGGCAAAGTCAAACACAAACGCACGATTCAGTCTCAAAGATCACTTGTTCAATAAAGCACGAGTGGAATATCTCGCAGATTTGTTCAGCGCCGCTGACGATCGCTTTGAGACATCAGCTTTTGTCCGTGAGACTATGACGCTTTTGCCGAAGCTTGAGCTGAAGGAACGCATTGTTCATATCGCGAGCACACTGGAAAAATACCTTGCGTCCGACTTTCGAGTTGCCGCAAAGCAAATCTCCGTGGCGCTTCCCCCGCCGTTGGACCCCACGAAGACTGACGATGATTTTGGGGATTTTATTCTTGCTCCGCTTGGCGAATTCGTCGTTCGCAACGGCCTCGCAAAAAAACACCTCAAGCAGTCACTGGCGACACTCAAGGAGATTACGCAGCGTTTCTCGATGGAAGATGCGATCCGGAGATTCATCAACACGCATCCCCAGGAGACGCTGGCGGCATTAAGACAATGGGCCACCCATCCGAACTACCACGTACGGAGAATTGTCAGTGAAGCAACTCGCCCAGCGCTGCCCTGGTCCGGTCGCTTGTCGATCGACGTGGAAACGCCAATATCGTTCCTCGACCAGCTTCAGGCCGACTCGACGCGTTACGTCACTCGCTCGGTCTCCAATCACCTGAACGATATTTCCAAAACGCACCCAGTGCTCGTCTTCAGCGCATTGAAACGATGGAAGCTCCAGGGCACCCAGGATCCATCAGAACTCCTGTGGATGAGCAAACACGCCCTGCGTACGCTGATCAAACAGGGTAACGCGGAGGCACTGACGTTTCTTGGATACAGTTCGAAGCCGCAAATCAAAATCACGCAATTCACCCTGAAATCGTCTTGTATTCGTCCAGGGCAGGCGCTTGATTTTGCATTCTCTGTAACCGCAATGCGCAATGAAACGCTGATGGTTGATTATGTCATCGACTTCGTAAAGGCAAACGGCAAGCTGTCGCCCAGGGTTCACAAACTAAAGCAGATAAGCATCTCAAAAGGCGAAACAGTAGTCGTCAGTAAACGCCATGTATTGAAAGCGGACGCGACAACGTACACGCTGTATCCCGGTACACATCGAGTGACGCTGCAGATCAATGGGAAACCATTTGGCACGCAATCGTTCGAAGTCGTGTAGTTGGATGAGGTGACAGCGAAAGTGTAAAACCTGATGAAAGCGACCCGGAAACCGGATCTCAGTTGTCGGCTGGCGTTTCGGGAGTTAAGCTGTTTCGAGCGGCAACCAGGGATTCGCAACTGGCTGAATGCTGTTATCCGACTTTCTCGCAGGAGCTGGAAACATGCTCACGATTCACGGTAAGCCGCGATACCTCTGCAATGGGTTATCGCGTCGCGATTTGCTGCACGCTGGCGGTGCAGGGTTGCTCGGGACAAGCTTAACCTCGTTGTTTGCTGCAGAAGATGCCGGGTCGCTCGTCATGCCGCGGGCCAAGTCGGTGATGTTTCTGTTCCTGTTTGGCGGGCCAAGTCAGCTTGAAACCTTCGACATGAAGCCGGACGCTGCGTCGGGCATTCGAGGGCCTTATCAGCCGATTGCGTCCCGTACTCCGGGTCTGAGGATCTGTGAAAAGTTGCCGAAATTGGCAGCGATGTCTGACAAGTTTGCTGTGATTCGCACGCTGACGCATCCACACAATGACCACAACGCATGCCATTACATCCAGACGGGACATCCACTGCCGCCAGCTCCAAGAGGGGCAGCAATGGTCGATGCCACGGAAAAGGACTGGCCCGCGATGGGCTCGGTCGTCGAGTATCTTGATCAGCGAGCGGATGCAGGGAAGCCTGCAGAGTTGCGGCGAGATTTTCCGAGTTACATCTATCTCCCTAATCCGCTCGGGCACATTCAGGGCTATGACCGATCGGGACAATATGCCGGTTGGCTTGGCCGTGCGTTCAACCCGCTGGCAACGAAGATTGACAAACGCGGCAAAGACGACAATCCATACTTCCGCGACTGTGTTGATACCGAACTCGACTTCCGCATTCAGGGACTCGATCCGCAGGCTGATCTGTCTGTCGAACGAACGACTCGGCGCGTGAGCCTGCTGGAACAGTTTGACACAGTGCGCCACCAACTCGACCGTGCCAGAGCGACTCAGGAATACGATCGAGTCCGCGCACGAGCCGTGGAACTGGTGACATCCGAGAAGATGCGCGCGGCGTTTGATATTCGTCACGAGTCTCCGGAACTTCGTGATCGCTATGGACGACATCTCTTTGGTCAGTCTGCTCTGATGGGACGTCGGATGCTGGAAGCTGGTGCCCGATTCGTGACTGTGCTGTGGGATTGTCCGGACGGATCCAGTTGGGACAGCCACACGGGATCTCACGATGTGGGAAAGCATTTGTTGCCAGGCCTTGATCAGACTCTGTCGGCTCTGCTGACCGACATGAGCGACCGGGGATTACTCGACGAAACACTGGTCGTTTGTCTGGGCGAAATGGGACGGACTCCGCGTGGTGCGAACGCTCAATGGGGCCGCGGACACTGGAGTCATTGCTTTCCTGCCGTCCTTGCCGGGGCCGGAATTCGCGGCGGAATCACTTACGGAAACTCCGACATGGATGCCGCTTATCCAGCCGATCATCCGGTCAGTCCGGAGATACTGTCCGCTACCGTTTTCCACGCACTCGGGATTTCGCCCGAAGATCGAATTCACGATGCGTTCGGTCGGCCCGTTTCCGTGATGGAAGGTGGTCAGCCACTGGTGGAACTGTTTGGCTGAAACCGAAAGCCTCTCCGACGCAGGAATTCTGATGAATCACCGAATCGTGCTCTTCGTACTTTGTCTTGCTGTTTTCTCGGGACCATGTTTTGTTACGGCGGAAGAAAAGTCGGAAGAAAAGGCACCGCCGGAATGGAAATACAAAGCCGATCTCCTGCGTCCGTTTTGGCAGGGAACAGTGATGCAGGGAGAGTCGGTGCTGTTCATCAGAGATGAAACCACCGGAGAAAGTCACGCATCTGTTCTGTTTCCAATTCTTGACGTGCCGGTGATTCACAATTCATCGGGTACTGTCACGTATGAGGCAGGTCGAGACTTTCTCTGGAACCGTGAGTCACGAGAAATCATTCTTCCGTCTGATTCTCGAATCCCGTCACGGACGACTCAGGAATTGCGGCGACCAGCGAAGTCACAGAAGTATGAACTGACTCACCGCGACGGCAATGGCGAAATCTTCTTTGGTTCAAGGCTCGAATATGCAGAGATGCAGGTCTGTGTCACATACTCACATGCGCCAGATTTGTGGGACGGCGAGGTTCCGAAATTCGATCGTGCATCACTTCCTCGAACGATCGACAGGCTGCTGAGCAGGAAGCCCGTATCGATTGTGGTGGTGGGAGACAGCATTTCGGCGGGTTGCAATGCATCGGGCTGGGCGGAAGGCGTTCCGTTTCAGCCGGCATATCCGGAACTGTTGCGTCGCAACCTGGCAGAACGTTTTCAAGGCCAGGTCACAATGGCGAATCCTTCTGTCGGGGGCACCGATACAGCCTGGGTCCTCAACGCTATTGATCAGGTCGTGGAATCAAAGCCCGACCTTGTGATCATTGCGTTTGGAATGAATGACTCCGCCGGGCGGCCTGCAGCCGAGTATCGTCAGAATACAGAAGCCGTCATGGAGAAAATTCGGGATCGTTTGCCGGACGTTGAGTTCATCCTGGTCGCGTCAATGCTCGGAAACGCGGACTGGACGCGTCTGCAACAACCGCTGTTTCCACAATACCGCGACGCGCTGGCCAGTCTTTCCAAGCCCGGTGTGGCATTGGCGGATCTGACATCGATCTGGACAGGTTTCCTTGCGTTGAAGAAGGATTGGGATCAGACGGGGAATGGAGTCAATCATCCGAATGACTTCGGCCATCGCGTCTACGCTCAGGTCCTCTCGGCGCTTCTGATCCCTGATGGTCAGCCGTCCGCTCAGCAGGAAGCAGCAATGACGATTCAATCCGGACCACTACGATTCACTGAACAACGGCTGCTCGGAAACTATACCTATTCGTATGCTTGCGCAGCCGCAGATCTGGACGAGGATGGTGATCTTGATCTGACGAGCTCGGATGCTGAGCCGAATAGTAATCTGTATCTGCTTCGCAACGACGGCAATGGTCATTTTGAGCATTCGTTCATTCAGAAGTATTCCATGGAAGACAATAGCCGGTGCGACTGGAGCGGCATGCGATCGGAGATATCAACGGCGACGGGCGCCCGGATGTTGTGATTGTCGATAATCTGAAATGGGATATCCGTTGGTTCGAAAACCCCGGTGCCGAATTCCTGA
>Ga0335397_10001905_pt1 | contig 28378 bp, 18 predicted proteins | sample MAT04_FD_205740 | JGI IMG/M metagenome (GOLD analysis project Ga0335397, IMG submission 205740) | Freshwater microbial communities from Lake Fryxell liftoff mats and glacier meltwater in Antarctica - MAT-04 (spades assembly) (version 2) ... | reverse complement strand
GCGAACATGATATCCTCGACTCCGACGATTATTATCAATTCCAAGGTGGAATGACGGCGGCAATTCGGAATTTGCAAGGGAAAAATCCTGAAACTTATTTTGGGGATAACTCGATTCCCGAAAATCCGAAAGTGCGAAAACTGAAAGAAGAAATAGCGCGGGTTTATCGCAGCAGGGCGGTAAATCCGAAATGGATTGAAGGGGCGATGCGCCACGGTTATAAAGGTGCTTTTGAAATTGCAGCAACGGTCGATTTTTTGTTTGCTTATGATGCTACGGCAAATTGTGTAGAAGATTTTATGTATGAGGGAATTGCACAGGCTTACATTTTTGATGAAAAAGTGCAGGGATTTATCCAAGAAAATAACCCTTGGGCGCTGCGAGATATGGCGGAAAGATTGCTAGAAGCTCGTCAGCGGGGGTTGTGGCAGAGTGCTAATCAGGATACACTTGATAAATTGCGATCGATCGCCCTGCAAGCCGAAGCAGTCATCGAATCCCATACAGAAATACGCAATTAAGGCCGCGATCGCACCGAGAGACTTTTGGCCGTTTGCGGTAATATCTACTAATGTTTCGCCAACGGTGAAAGCTGTTTGACACTCCCTGACCTAAAGGTACAGGGATTCTTAAGATATCCTTATCCTTAATGGCTGTGTCAAACAGCCTCTAGACAGTCCGGTAAAACCATTCTGCTTACTTTTTCGACCAATATTCACAGCCCCATTGCAATCAGCGTTAATCAAATGTCCATCCTTGCTCCGATACAAACCCCGCTTAACCCGCTTACCAGAGAACTCATATTTTTGTGGGTTGTCTGCGTTGTAAGTCGGGATTTCGTCACCGTCCAAACTACTAGCTTTGCTAGTGTAGGACTCTTCTTGCTCTTGGTAAATCAGACCGTACCTCTGACAGAGCGATTTCAGTTTATTTCTCAGAGCAAAGAAAGGGATATGGACAAAATTTTGGTTCGTTCGTTTACCCAGGTTAATATTCTGCTTCATCTCTGGATTGAAACCTATAATCAGGCGTTCAATCTGGTTTTTTATGCAGTGGTTGATAATCAACCTTGCCGTTTTGCTCAGGTAGTCCCTAACCTGGTTAGAGCGATTTTTGTAAAGTCTAGCTTGCTGCTGTGTGAGTTGCTTAATCCCCTGCTGATCTTTGATAGAGGCGAGTCTAGCGTTTTCTTTGTTGAACCATTGGTTAATAGATTTAAGTTTTTTGCCATCCACAATAAAGGAGGCCCCATTGGTATCAACACAGGTCGCCAGGTTATCCAAACCGACATCAATCCCCAGTGCCGAATTCGGAATCGTCTCTACGGGTTCGTCTGGAACCTGACAGATAAATTCAACTTCAAAAAATCTAGCATCGTGCTTAGGGTGAATCCGCACCTCCTTAATGGTGTTAGGGTCAAGACGAGCGGGAAATGGGATAGAAACGGTTCCAAACTGCTGACGAAATTCGTGAGACATTGGAACTTTAAAACGACCATCTTTAACCTTGATTCGGGGTATAATCAGGGGGAAGTAACCGTCTTTGGGTAGATACTTAGGAAGTTTAACTCTCTGGCTGTAAGAACCGGATTTGATGGCTTTGAGCAAACCGTAAAAGGATTTGAAAGTCCTGTCTACTATCTTCAGTGTTTGCTGTGCAATATCGGTGTTGAGCGTTTTATAGTTCTCGTTGGTCTTGCAGAGGTGGTAAGCAGCCTCATATCTGAGATGCTTACGTTCCTGAAAGTAGTATTGCCGGACTGTGTACAGCCCCACGTTATAGAGGTTTTTGCTCAGCCTGCACAACTCACGCAGGGCGACAAATTCGCTCTGATGCAGATGTCGGATTTGGTTTTTTTGCGTGGTGTACATGGTTAACTTTCGCTCTATATCCTAATTCTACTACAGCGAAATCTTTTGCTATTGCGTTAGGTTTCAAGAAAAAATGCCAAGCCGTCCTAGAAGGACGGGGTTTCAGACCCAGGAATTTTCGATGATTCGCCGCTATATTGCTATCCTGACCATTAACATCTTAAAACTTACCTGCGCCGCCGCCACCGCGATCGCCCTAACAGCCGGATGTTCGCAGCCCAACGGGCCCAACAGCCCTGGGGCATCTAACACCATCGAACCGGCAGCCCTAGCGGAGCCGCCAACCTCTGTGTTAGCTCTAAACCCCAACAAAACCAGAAAAACCCTCAGCGCTCCCTCCTGCACCCAAAACGACCCATTTGCGGAGTCAATTAACTTTGCCACCCAAGCTTCTAATTTGGCTCAATCAGCCAATTCAAAAGAAGACTGGGACGAAGTAGCAGCCCTGTGGGTGCAAGCCGTCGCTTGGATGCAAGCGGTTCCCCCCGGCAGTCCCAGACGGGCGTTTGCTGAGAAAAAAGTAATCGAGTACATGAGAAACTTGGTTTATTCCCAACAGCAAGCGAGCGCAACCCGATCGCAAGCCGCCAGTACAGTCAGTTTCAGCAGCGATTTACTCAACGAACAACTAGAACTTTACCTATCCTACGTTGCGACTGTCGGGCCGCCAGATGTTTTGATTGTCGGCAGTTCCCGGGCATTGCAGGGCGTAGATCCCAAACAGCTAAAACAATCTTTGGCCGCCAGCGGCCGTCCGGGCTTAAAAGTATTTAACTTTTCAGTCAACGGCGCAACTGCACAAGTAGTTGACTTTCAACTGCGGCGGCTCTTGAAGCCGGAGCATTTGCCTCAAATGATTGTCTGGGCGGACGGTGTGCGCGCATTTAACAGCGGCCGGGACGATCGCACTTTTAATTCGATCGTCGATTCTGAAGGCAGCCAACTTTTAGCAGCAGGCATTCGCCCCAAACTCCCGTCTGGTGAACCCAACACGATTCCCCGATGTTACGAATTCCCGCAGCCCTGCGGTGGCGGCGGCGGTGGTATTTTCCGCAGAGCTCAGGTAGGAGGCGGGGAAGAGACCGGCCCCACAATCAAATTCCTGTCTGCTGGAACCGACATCTTGCCCGTTGCCTATAATCCAGCGCAGCCGACAACATTCGCAAGCAGACAAGTCAGCGCACCGGCAAATTCGATCGACTCCAACGGATTCATGCCCCTATCGGCGCGCTACAATCCCAACACCTATTATCAACAACGCCCCTACGTTTCAGGTAGGTACGATCGCGACTACGAAGACTTCAACCTCGGCGGCAAACAAGCAACAGCCTTTAACTCAGTGGTAGCATTTACCAAAACGCGCAAAATCCCCCTAATTTTCGTCAATTTACCCCTCACCGACGACTACTTAGATCCCGTGCGGCTGCGGTCAGAACAGCAGTTCCGGCAGCGAATGCAGCAACTCTCGCAGCAACAAGGCTTCGCTTTCCGCGACTTGTCTCAGCGGTGGCCAAGCCGCAACGACTTTTTTTTCGATCCAAGCCACCTCAACCGTTTTGGGGCGATCGCCGTTTCTCGCCTGCTAGCATCCGATACCAGCATTATCTGGCCTCGCCCCAAATCCCGAATCACCGACGGATGATGCGATTTTAGATTGGCAATTTGCGATTAGGAACGATCGGATAAGGGTTTGGAGCTTTCCTTCTTTGCAGTGCGAGCTTAAGAGCTCGCGGCCATGTCCTCCCCGCTCGCGGAGAATCAGTCTAAAATCTCAATAATCTAAAATCTAAAATCTAAAATCGACGGATTCATTGTGCAACTAAAACAAGTAATTATCGCCCACAAAGCCCGAGACATCCTCAGCCAGCGGTGGGCAGAACAATGTGCCCGCCAATTAGAAAGTCGTGGCTGTCAAGTTTTGATGGGCCCTAGCGGCCCAAAAGATAACCCATATCCGGTGTTTTTAGCTTCTATTAACAGCCCAATTGATTTAGCGGTAGTGCTCGGCGGCGACGGTACAGCCCTGGCTGCTGCCCGAAATTTAGCTGCTGACGGCATCCCGATTTTGGCGGCGAATGTGGGGGGACATCTGGGTTTTTTAACCGAGTCCTTTGAGGATTTCCAGAATACTGAGGAGATTTGGGACAGACTAGCCGAAGACAGGTATGCTGTGCAGAAGCGGATGATGTTGCAGGCGGCGATTTTTGAGGGAAACAGAACCAATCTCGAACCCCAGAGCGATCGATTTTTGGCACTCAATGAAATGTGCATTAAACCAGCTTCTGCCGATCGAATGCCGAGCTGTATTCTAGAAATGGAAGTTGACGGCGAAGTAGTCGATCAATACCAAGGTGACGGCTTAATTGTGGCAACTCCCACCGGTTCAACTTGCTACACCGCATCCGCCCACGGGCCGATTATTCATCCAGGGATGAATGCGATCGCAGTTACTCCGATTTGCCCTTTAAGTTTATCAAGTCGGCCTGTAGTTTTGCCACCTGGTTCAGTCGTCAGCATTTGGCCCTTAGCAGATTACGAACTCAGCACAAAACTCTGGATGGACGGCGTTTTAGCTACAGCAATTTGGCCCGGACAGCGCGTAGACGTGCGGATGGCAGACTGCGAAGCCAAGTTTATCATTTTGCGGGAAAACTATTCTTATTATGGCACTTTGAGGGAAAAACTTCAATGGGCAGGAGCCAGAATTAAGTACAGCAACAATCACCGCAATTAATCCAAATTATCCACCATCATAAATCATTAACCTGGTAGGGGCGGGTTTTGCCCAAAAATTGTGAAATCACAAACAATCTACAGGCAAAACCCGCCCTGTCTCCACCTCCACCATTAACCTGGTAGGGGCGGGTTCAGCCCTAAAATTGTGAAATCACAAACAATCTACAGGCAAAACCCGCCCTGTCTCCACCATTAACCTCCACCATTAACCTGGTAGGGGCGGGTTCAGCCCTAAAATTGTGAAATCACAAACAATCTACAGGCAAAACCCGCCCTCCCCTCCACCATTAAACGGTAGGGGCGGGTTTAGCCCTAAAATTGTGAAATCACAAACAATCTACAGGCAAAACCCGCCCGATCCACCATTAAACGGTAGGGGCGGGTTGAGCCCAAAAATTGTGAAATCACAAACAATCTACAGGCAAAACCCGCCCAATCTCCACCATTAAACGGTAGGGGCGGGTTGAGCCCAAAAATTGTGAAATCACAAACAATCTACAGGCAAAACCCGCCCCCACCAACGCAAAATCCACAGACTTGGTGCAATATATCAAGCGTGGAGGGCGGGTTTTGAATGAAATTATTGGTTGGGAAGTTAGAGATTGTGGCTAAACCCGCCCCTACTTTAAATCCAATTGCAATCCCAAATCTCTAATTTTTCCATCCCATTTACAGATATTATTAGGATGCAATTCATCCTTATTATCCCAATTCACAGGATTGTTGATAATGTATTCACGAATTCTCTGCAATGATTCTTGACTACGAATAATATGTTCGTAATAACCGCGCTGCCATACAGAAACACCTGTCAGTTTGCGATGTCTGTTAATACTGCGGGCTGAAAATGTTTTGAAACCACGAATAATTTCTGGGAACCCGTGACGCTGGGGGCGGAATTGATTTAGTCTAGCCGACAAATCATTATTCGCAATTACTTGGTTATCCGTTAATAAAATAATGCCATGAACATGATTCGGCATGATGACAAATTGATCTAATTCAACATGGCGATGATGTTTTATCAAATTATCCCAATATAACTCAATGATTTCACCATAACGACTTAACTGCATTTGGGAACTTACAATATCGCCAAATAAACTTTGGCGCTGCCACGTACAAATAGTGACAAAATATGCTCCGTTTTGTGTATAATCGTATCCTTTGAGGCGAATCGATCGACGGTGATGTTTCTGAGGATCGTATTTCATAATCAGCTACAGACGTTTTTCTGATTAACATATATTTTGGCACTCGTAGGGGCGGGTTTAGTCACAATCCATAACATCCCAACCAATAATTTCATTCAAAACCCGCCCTCTCTTCTCCATATATTGCACCCAATCTGTGCATTTTGCGTTGGGCCGGGGCGGGTTTTGCCTGTAGATTGTTCGTGATTTTACAGTTTTTTGGGCTCAACCCGCCCCTACCGCTTAATGGTGGAGTGGAGAGGGCGGGTTTTGCCTGTAGATTCTTCGTGATTTTACAGTTTTTTGGGCTAAACCCGCCCCTACCAATATTATTTTACTCAGAACCATAGGAATAGATCAACCCGCCCCTGTCAAATATTCTGCGAATTACAAAAAAAAACCTCACCCAACATACAATTTCTGTAGTCTGTTAAGATCGCTCAATATCTTGACAAACCGCCCGATCCATGCAAACTTTTAAAAAATCAACCAGACCTTTCAACCCTCAAGATACATATCCCTGTCCCGTGTGCCGCACCGGTCAAATTTCCACCATGCCGATGATGGAAGCCCTAGCTTGCAACTTCTGCCAGCATATTTTTACCGCTAGCGAAGAAAGACAATCGCTGAAAATGGCCGATCGCCAACCGCCCGTATCATGGCACTGGAATGGCAAAAAATGGATAGGAGCACACCTCGAAGGCATAGAATTCGGATGGCCTTATTTTGCCGCAGCGATCGGTCTCATCTTCCTTCCCACCACCTTGCTCGGACTTTCAGCTTACTACTTTCCCCCGATTCCCGGCAGTCGCTTGTCGTGGCTGCCCGCAGCTTGGACTGGTTTAGCCTTTTTGTCCCATTTAGGCATAGTGCTGTGGTTGGTAGGCGAATTTTATCAATTCCCGGCGGCCACTTATTTAAGAGCTTGGGGGCGCAGGATTCGCCGACGCTAGCTGGCTGGTGTCAGACGGTTGAGGGGCCGCGCACCGACATCCATTGCGGTAAAATTTAAGTAAAATTGGAGACGATCGCAAAAATCAACTTCAAATCAGCACCACTAAAGCTATAATCAATAGCTATTCTAAATACTCAGATACGAGCGCATAGCGATTTGTGAGGAGACGGATGAACATACTTGGAATCTCGGCGTACTACCATGACAGCGCCGCAGCCTTAATTTGCGACGGAGAAATTATCGCCGCAGCGCAGGAAGAAAGATTTTCCCGCAAAAAGCACGACGCCAGATTTCCCAAGAATGCGATCGCCTATTGCCTAAAAGAAGCCAAAATAGATTTACTAGAACTCGATCGCATAGTCTTTTACGATAAACCTTTAGTCAAATTCGAGCGCCTTCTCGAAACCTACTTAGCCTACGCACCCAAAGGTTTTCGCTCTTTCCTAGCCGCCATGCCCATCTGGCTGAAAGAAAAGCTTTACCTCAAAACCATGCTCAAAAGAGATCTCGCAGAAATAGCCAACTGCAAAACCAATAAACTGCCATCTCTGCTATTTACCGAGCACCACCAATCCCACGCAGCCTCAGCATTTTTCCCCAGCCCATTCCAAAAAGCCGCCGTTTTGTGTCTCGACGGCGTAGGCGAGTGGGCCACAACCTCCGTTTGGTTGGGAGACGGCAACCAACTGACACCTCAATGGGAAATCGATTTTCCCCACTCCCTTGGTTTGCTTTATTCAGCTTTCACCTACTACACAGGCTTCAAAGTCAACTCTGGCGAATACAAACTAATGGGTTTAGCGCCCTACGGCGAACCCAAGTATGTAGACAAAATTCTCACCCATTTGATCGACCTCAAAGATGACGGAACTTTCCGTTTAAACATGGATTATTTCAACTATACTGTTGGCTTAACCATGACAAATAAGAAGTTTGACCAACTGTTTGAAGGGCCGCCGCGTCAAGGTGAAGGACAACTGACTCAGCGGGAAATGGACATAGCAGCTTCCATTCAAGTTGTCACCGAAGAAGTTGTTTTGCGGCTTTGCAGAACAGTTAAAAAAGAATTGGATGTCGATTATCTGTGTCTCGCGGGTGGCGTTGCTCTCAACTGCGTGGCTAACGGCCGACTTTTGCGGGAAAATATTTTTAAAGATATTTGGATTCAACCAGCAGCGGGAGATGCTGGCGGTGCTTTGGGCGCGGCTTTGGCGATTTGGTACCAGTATTGCGAACAAACTCGTACTGTTACTGATGAGTCACCCGCAGTAAATCTCAAAGAGGAGAGGATTGAAGTCCTTACTACGAAAGGGGAAGAGAATACTGAAGTCCTGACTAAGAGCCAAGCTGTGGCAACTGTAGCAAAGTCTGTGGCTCATTTAACTTGTCACGATCAAATGCGCGGTTCCTATTTGGGGCCAAGGTTTACTGACAAAGAAATTCTCGAATATTTGGATGCTGTCAAAGCTAGCTATCACCGATTGGACGATGCCGAATTGATGCCGCAGTTGGCAGAAATTTTGGAACAGGGAAATGTGGTGGGATGGTTCCAAGGGCGGATGGAATTTGGGCCGCGAGCTCTCGGTGGGCGATCGATCATTGGCGATCCACGCAATGCTAAAATGCAGTCCGTGATGAACCTGAAAATTAAATATCGGGAATCATTTCGACCTTTTGCGCCCTCAATCTTAGCCGAACGAGTTGCGGATTATTTCGAGATTGACCATTCTAGCCCTTATATGCTATTGGTGGCTCCAGTCAAAACCAGTCTGCGAATTCCGATGACTGCGGAACAAGAACAACTTTTTGGTATTGAAAAGCTCAACATTCCGCGATCGGAAATTCCGTCTGTTACCCACGTCGATTACTCGGCTCGCATCCAAACAGTTCACAAAGAAACCAATCCTCGGTACTATGACTTAATCAGTCACTTTGAAAGGCGATCGGGATGTCCGATTTTGGTAAATACTTCTTTCAACGTCCGAGGCGAACCCATTGTTTGTACTCCTGAAGATGCTTATCGCTGCTTTATGCGAACCGAAATGGATTATCTGGTTTTAGAGAATTTCTTGATTCCTAAATCAGAACAAATTCCTTGGAAACAAGATGATGCTTGGAAAAATGAATTTGAACTAGATTAGTCAGTTGACAGTTGACAGTTGACAGTTGACAGTTGACAGTTGTCATTAGCTGAGATTCTTCCCTCTTCCCTCTTCCTTCTTCCCTCTTTTCACCCTGAGCGAAGCCGAAGGGCCTTCTTCCTTCTTCCTTCTTCCCTCTTCCTTCTTCCCTCTTCCTTCTTCCTTCAACATGAGCGACGAAATAAAAAAACTCGATCAAAAAGGCCTGCGCGATTTCGGGCTGCTAATTGGCAGCTTAATTGCAGTGCTGTTCGGTTTAGCAGTACCTTTACTGCGGCGGGATTCTATACCTTGGTGGCCCTGGGCAATCGGCGCAGTCCTAGTTGTGTTAGCCTTAGTTGCGCCGAAATCGTTGAATCCCGTTTATCACGCGTGGATGTGGTTTGGACTTACCCTCAATAAGATCGAAACGCCGATCGTCCTTGGGATAGTTTTTTACCTGATAGTTTGGCCGATGGGAGCAATCAAAAATATTTTCGGCGAAGATGCAATGCGGCGCAAACTTAATCCAAAAATGGATACTTATCGCGTCCAAAGTAAAGAAAGAACAAAAGTTAGTATGGAGCGTCCTTTCTAAGTGTTTGAATCAACAATAGACTTTCTTAAAGATTTGTGGGCGTTTATGAAGGAACGCCAAAAGTATTGGCTGCTACCGTTAATTGTGACTTTAGTATTTTTGGGAGCTTTGATTGTATTGAGTCAGGGTTCTGTGATTGCTCCGTTTATTTACACTTTGTTTTGAAAAAATGAGCAAATTGAAAAATTTGGGTATCAACTTAGGTTTGATACTCGGCAGTTTATTCATGGGGGTGGTAATTGGTGAAGTTGGATTGCGAGTTGCTAGAGTTGAGGGCTACCCCAAAATTCCTGATGTCGCAGACTCTGCACCCACAGGTTTCCACACTGCCGATCCCGATCTGGGTTGGAAGCTCAAACCCGGTGTGTCGGGCGAGTGGAAGGGCGAAGGTGAGAGTTTTGTGCAGGTGAATAGTGATGGTTTGCGCTCGCGCGAACATACAAAAGCCAAACCTCCAAATACTTTGCGCGTGGCGGTTGTCGGCGATTCTTTCACCGAAGCAATTCAGGTACCTCTCGAACAAACTTTCTCCTGGAAATTGGAACAAAAGTTAGGCAACTGCGAGGCCGTTAAGGGACGGAAAAAGGTTGAAGTCATCAATTTTGGCGTGCAGGGTTACGGTACTGCTCAAGAATTGGTAATGCTGCGAAAAAAAGTGTGGGATTACAATCCTGATATTGTAATCCTTGCCTTTTTTATCGGCAATGATATAATTAATAATTCGCCGAAACTGGAGTACGATCTCTACCGACCGTTTTTTAGGTATGATGCTAGCGGCAAGTTAATAGCGGATATGTCTTTTCGCAATTTAGCACCGATCGATCGCAACGCAAGAGCAGTTTCATTCGTAGATAGATTGCCAGATTTTCTCGTCAACAATTCGCGCATTTTGCAGGTGATTAAAAAGGTAGATGTAGATCGGAAAAAGCGGCAGTTATCGGAGGATTTTACTACTTTGAGTACCAAAAACTTCATCCCACCTCAAGATGCAGCTTGGGAAGAGGCGTGGAGGGTGACAGAAGGTTTGATTGTGAAGATTCGCAATGAAGTCGTGCAAAAAAATGCTGATTTCTTACTTGTGACGATCGGCGATCCGATGCAAGTTAGACCGGAGGCCAATAGGAGAAAAAATTTTATGAGAAAGAACAAAATTGATGATTTGTTTTATCCCGATCGGCGGCTGGAAAAATTGGGCGCGCGCGAGGGTTTTCCGGTGCTGAATTTAACCGAACAGTTTCAAGGTTATACTGAAAAATTTCAAGTGTGCGCCCACGGTTTTGAGAATTCTGTACCCTGTGGGGGTCACTGGAATGAACTCGGACACCGGCTGGCTAGTATTCTGATAAGCCGAAATTTGTGCGAAAACTTGAAGCAGTCTCAAGCCCCCAAAAAACAACCGTAATCAGTCAAATTTCATGAAAGACTCAACTGCGTTCAAAAAAAGCAAAAATATATTAATTTTAATTGCTGTTAATTTGGCGATCGCCTTTATTTGTCTCGAAGCTTTATCGCTGGCTTTTTATTTTATCAACCAAAAGCAGTTTTTTTATACCAGAACCAAAGGTAAAGAAAAAGTAGTCGAAGATATTGAAAGGATCGGAATTAGACTAGATGAATCTATCGTAGAAAGACTGCACCCGTTTTTTGGCTACGTGCTCAAACAAGGTGCTTTTACTAATGAAAAATTAAAGTTAAAAGTCAACAAACACGGCTTTTTTTCTATCTACGAATATCCCTTTATTAAATCCAATAAAAAACAATTTATTATTGGAGTATTTGGCGGTTCAGTTGCAAACAACTTTGCAGTAGATGAATATGAAAATCAAAGATTGTCTAAGAAATTGCAGAGTTATCCAGAATTTGCCGATCGCGAAATTGTGCTTTTAAATTTTGGCAACGGCGGCTACAAACAGCCCCAACAATTACTAATCTTAAATTATTTTCTGGCTTTAGGTCAAGAGTTAGATTTAGTCATCAATATTGACGGTTTTAACGAAGTAGCCCTCTCAAATTTAAATAATAAAGCCCAGCTAGAAATAGGAATGCCCAGCGTTCAGCATATACAGCCGTTAACAAGTTTAGCAAGCAATGTGTCGCCGGAGGTGATGAGTGCGATCGTCCAAATCAACGACAACAAAAAACAGTTAAAAGTAGGTATTGACAAATTACAAAATTGTCAACTTGCTTTGTGTCACGCCGTTACATCGCTGAGAGTGAAACAATTAGTCAACAATTATCAGCAAGCAATCGTCAAGTACGAGGCGCAAGTCAAACAATCTAACTCAGACACGGCAAACAGCGGTATAGTATACATTCCCAAAGCTGACTCTGTTTTGCAGGATGCCCCGGCTTTTGACAAAATAGCCTCGCTGTGGTACGAATCGTCGATCGCGATGAATCAAATTTTATCAAGTAGAAAAATTAAGTATTTTCACTTTATCCAGCCCAACCAGTATTATCCAACTAAACGAACCTTTACCGCCCAGGAAAAGGAAACTGCAATTAGCAAAGACAGCCCGTACATTGAAGGAGTGACAAAAGGTTATCCGGTGCTGTTGTCCAAAGTCGATGATTTACAAAAAGCTGGGGTTAATGTGTTTAGCGCCGTGAATATTCTGGACGATACAAAAGAGACGGTTTACAACGATGCCTGCTGTCATTATAATTCAGTGGGACAAGAAGTATTGACCGACTATGTTTCCAGTTCGATTATTAAAGTAGTAAGAAAGTCTAAATAAATATTTATGAAAGATTTTAAGTTGATTAACAAAAGCCAAGAAATCCTCAAAATTACTTTAATCAACTTGGCGCTTTTACTGGTTTTCCTGGAACTTGGTTCGCTGGGATGGTATTTTTTCAAGCACAAGCAATTTTTCTATACTAGACAAAAGGCGCAAGATAAGTCGGCTTTAGGAATCAATTTAGAAGGAGTGCGGCTGAATCAGTCTATTGTCGAAAGGTTTCATCCTTTCTTTGGGTTTATTCAAAAACCAGGCCCTGATTTTCGCCCCGGTTTTAAGGTTAACAACTACGGATTTATCTCTCCTTACGATTACCCTTTGAAAAAAACCAATAAAAATCAATTTATTATCGGAGTTTTTGGCGGTTCTGTGGCTTCTAATTATGGAATATTTGAAGTTCAAAATAAAATTTTGCCTCGATATCTCAAGCAGGTTCCGGGTTTACAAGATAAAGAATTTGTAATTTTGTCTTTTGCTACAGGAGGCTACAAACAGCCGCAACAGTTATTAATTTTAAACTATTTTTTGGCATTAGGTCAAGAATTAGATTTGGTTGTCAATATAGATGGCTTTAATGAAGTAGCACTTTCTAATCTCAACAATAAAAATAAAGTAGATTTGGCGATGCCCAGCATTCAGCACATTCTGCCGCTGACTAATTTAGCGAATAATAGCCTTTCTCTAAAAGCTATGAAAGCAAGTGTCAGAATTCAAGAAACTAAAACTCAGATTAATGAGGGGTTGGAAAGTTTGCAAGGCTGCTCTTTCGCGGCGTGCGATGCTTTGACTTCTGTTTACGTTCAAAATTTAGTCAACAATTATCGCAAAGATGTGATTGCATTTGAACAAGAACGGACTCAACCAGAAAAAGATGGTGGTAGCGTTATTTATATCAATACTAATAAGTCTGTTTTAGGGGATTCGGCAGCTTTTGAAGAAATGGCATTGAATTGGGAAAAAAGTTCAATTTTTATGCAAAAAGTGCTGTCGGCTAGCAATGTGCCGTATTTTCATGTTCTTCAGCCGAATCAATATTATCAAACTAAAAGGGTGTTTGGTGAAGCCGAGAAGCAGATTGCTTTTAACAATGATACTCCTTATGCTAAGGCTGTGGAAATTGGCTATCCGGCTCTTTTGAGTAAGTTGCCTAATTTAGAAAAAAATAAGATTAATATTTTCAATGGGGTTAAGGTGTTCGATAAGACTAAAGATGCTGTTTATGTGGATAGCTGCTGTCATTACAATCAAGCTGGAGAGGTGGTTTTTAGCAATTATGTGGGCAGTTCTATTCTGGAAGCTTTGCGGAAGGATCAGGCTAGGATTAATAAAAAATAGGGAGATATAGAAGACCGGGCGGTTGAAACCGCGTCGATACAGACAAAACCCGAGCTCAGAGGGGTTGAAGAGTGGGCGGTTGAAATTACATTATTTTCTTCAGTCCGCGCACCATCCGGACTTCCTTTGTGTAGACGCGGTTTCAACCGCCGTCTGATCTTTGTGTAGACGCGGTTTCAACCGCCGTCTGATCTTTGTGTAGACGCGGTTTCAACCGCCGTCTAATCTTTGTGTAGACGCGGTTTCAACCGCCGTCTGATCTTTGTGTAGACGCGGTTTCAACCGCCGTCTGATCTTTTAGGTTTTTGGTGCGGTTTTAGCTCGATCGCCCGTGGAGTCGATCGGCATTACCAATATCTTATCAACGCGGTTGCCGTCCATATCGACGACTTCGACGCGCAACCCGTTCCACTCAAAATGCTCTGCGGCTGTCGGAATCTTGCCCAAATTTGTAATCACAAAACCGCCCATTGTGTGGTAACTTCCCCTATTTTCTGACGATATTTCATCAATTCCAAACAGTTCAACAAAATCTTCCACTGGCAGCATTCCGTCCAACAGCCAAGAACCGTCCTCGCGCTGCACGGCTTGCGGCTCGTCGGCATCTTCAATCGAGGGAAAGTCGCCAACAAGTTCGACTAAAATGTCGTTGACTGTCACCAATCCTTGAATGACGCCGTATTCATCTACTACCAAGGCAATTTGATTGCTAGATTGCTTAAAAAGCTCTAATACTTTTAAACCGCGCGTACTTTCCGGTACAAATAAAGGTCTCCGCAAAGAAGCACTTAAATCGAGGGGTTGACCGGTCAAAGTGCGAGACAGCAGATCGGTAACGTGTACTAAACCGACAACGTTGTCAAGCCCGCCTTGACACACTGGAAACCGAGAATGACCGCTGCCGAGCATTTTTTGGCGGTTTTCTTCTACTGAGTCGTCGAGGTCGAGCCAGGTAAGATCTGGCCGCGGGGTCATTAAAGCGCTGACTCGCCGATCGCCCAAACGAAAGACTCTCTCTAGCATATCTTGTTCGGCTTCTTCAAAGGTTCCGGCCTCTGTGCCTTGCTCTATTAAAACTTTAATTTCTTCCTCTGTAACTTGCGGTTCTGTTGAAGGCACAATCCTCATAATCCGCAAGATTAAGTCAGTGGAATGACTTAACACATAAACGGCAGGAGCGCCAATTTTTGAGAGCATTCGCATGGGAATAGCGACACTAGAGGCGATCGGCTCGGGGTTGTTGAGGGCCAACCGCTTCGGCACAAGTTCGCCGATAATGATGGTGAGATAAGTTATGGTTAAAATTGCGATGACTGAGGCGATCGGCCCAGAGTAGGGTTGCAAAACCGGAATCAGCCGCAAAACAGGCTCTACTCTTTTAGAAATCGTCGTTTCTCCAAAAGCGCCCGACAGGATAGCCAGCAGCGTAATCCCGATTTGAACTGTCGGCAAGAACTGATTGGGGGCATTAGCCAGATCCAACGCTACACGGGCATTGATCGAACCCTGGTTAGCCATCTGTTGCAGTCTCACCTTCCGTACTGAGATGATGGCCATCTCTGACATCACAAACACGCCATTGAGGAAAACCAGCAGGAGAACAATCAGAAGGTCGGTACTTGGTGACATTTGTCAAATTATCAGTGGTAACGGCAAGCGCACTGCCCGGTTAAAATATAAGCCCGGAAGCTGCCAATCTCGATCGCAAAATCGAAATTGTTATCAACCTCTCACTAGATTAACGGAACTGGAACGCGCGATCGCAAGTTCGAGATATTTATAGCCTTTCGAGCTCTCATATGAGGTACGCGAACGGCATAGGGCTATGGGCTATGGGCTATGGGCTATGGGCTATGGGCTATGGGCTATCCTCACCACGCTTGAGAACCGCTATAGAGAATGTCTCTAGCAGAAATCTACCCCAGTGGAGTGGAACTGCCAACAGCCGATCGCTACAATCATAGATGTTTGTCGTACAATCGGACTTAGTAGGCAGCCGGGAAAGAGCCTTATTCCGCGGATCAGGGATTAAAATTAATAGCGCATGACTTTCTCTTCGATAATTCGCATCCTGGGGCGATCGCCCCTAGCAACAGAACTGCTCAACAAGCTCCAACGGCACCACTGCCTGCAACTCAACGGCATCGCCCGCTTACCAAAAGGTTTAGTAGCTTCCGCCCTCGCACAACAAGAGGGGCGGAACCTATTAGCCGTAACAGCAACTCTCGAAGAAGCAGGCCGCTGGGTAGCTCAATTAGAAGCGATGGGCTGGCAAACCGTACATTTTTACCCAACTTCGGAAGCTTCGCCCTACGAGCTATCTTACTCCGACGAGAACGAAATGACCTGGGGACAAATGCAGGTGCTGGCGGACTTGGTGGACAAGCAAGAAAAAAGCGCCACTAAGTCTAAGCCGATCGCCATTGTAGCTACCGAAAGAGCCCTCCAGCCTCACTTGCCGCCGCCGGATGCTTTTGAACCCTACTGTCTGACACTCAAGCGAGGCGAAGTTCAAGACTCAAAGATACTCGATCGCCAACTTGCCTCGATGGGGTACGATCGGGTGAATTTGGTAGAAACCGAAGGTCAATGGAGCCGCCGGGGCGATATTGTCGATGTGTTTCCGGTGGCGGCCGAGTTACCGGTGCGACTGGAATGGTTCGGGGATACTTTGGATCAACTGCGGGAATTCGATCCGTCGAACCAGCGATCGCTCGATAAGGTCGATCGATTAGTATTAACTCCTACTAGCTTTAACGCAATTATCAAAGCGGTTTTAGCTGAAAAAAGTATTGACAAAATCAACCAAATAGGCTCTCTTGACACAGGAAAAGCAGCCGAAAAATTTGTCCGCAGGCTGTTAGGTTTAGCGTTTGAAAAACCAGCTTGTTTGTTGGACTATTTGCCAAAAAATACTTTAGTTCTGATTGACGAACCGCCAGGATGCGAAGCTCACAGTGACCGCTGGTTTGAGAATGCACAGGAACAGTGGGAAAGTTGTAATCGGGAATCAAAAGTTGCGGATGGGGAAACCGAAAAATTGCCAATTGCTAATTTGCAGGTTCCGAAAATTCACCGCAGTTTTGCTGAATCGATCGCAGATGTCGCAGCTTTCGATCGGCTAGAACTTTCAGAATTGGCAGAAGATTCTAATTCTACTAAAAAATCTCCAACGCCTGCGATTAATTTGTCCAGCAGGCCAGTGCCTGTCATGCCTCACCAATTCGCGAAACTGTCTCAAATGCTCCGCGAAGAGCGCGATCGAGGTTTTACGGTGTTTCTGGTTTCGGCTCAACCTAGTCGATCGGTCTCTCTACTCTCGGAACACGACTGTCCGGCTCAGTTTGTGGTGAATCCGAGGGATTTTTTGGCGATCGACAAATTGCAGTTGCAGCACATTCCCGTCGCCTTGAAGTACAGCGGACTGGCAGAATTGGAAGGTTTTATCCTGCCGACTTTTCGGATTGTTTTAATTAGCGATCGGGAATTCTACGGCCAGCATTCTCTCGCTACTTTTAGCTACGTCCGCAAACGCCGCCGCGCTGCTTCTAAAAAAGTTGACCCGAACAAGCTGAGTCCAGGGGATTTTGTGGTGCATCGCCAGCACGGAGTTGGCAAGTTTCTCAAGTTGGAACGCTTGACGATCGATCGCGAAACTCGCGAATATTTAGTGCTGCAATACGCTGACGGTACTCTCAGAGTCGCTGCTGACCAATTGGGCGCGTTGTCGAGGTTTCGGACTGTCGGCGATCAAGTGCCGAATCTCAACAAGCTGACTGGTCAAACTTGGGAAAAAACTAAAGCAAAAGTTCGCAAAGCTGTTAAGAAAGTAGCGGTAGATTTGCTGAATCTTTATGCTAAAAGAGCTAAACAACAAGGTTACGCTTTTCCTCCCGATATGCCTTGGCAGCAAGAGTTGGAGGATTCTTTCCCGTACCAACCCACGCCGGATCAGTTGAAGGCTACTCTTGATGTTAAACGTGACATGGAGGGCGATCGACCAATGGATCGCCTAGTCTGCGGAGATGTCGGTTTTGGCAAGACAGAAGTTGCTCTGAGAGCGATTTTTAAGGCAATTACAGCGGGCAAGCAGGTGGCTTTGCTCGCGCCGACGACAATTTTGACCCAACAGCACTATCACACGCTGAAGGAGCGTTTTTCGCCTTATCCGATCGAAGTTGGTTTACTCAATCGCTTTCGCACAGAAACGGAGCGCCGGGAGATTCATAAGCGCTTGGCAACTGGGGAGTTAGACGTGATTGTCGGTACTCAATCTGTGTTGAGCAAAGCGATTAAATTTAAGGATTTGGGCTTGTTGGTGGTGGACGAAGAACAGCGGTTTGGGGTCAAGCAAAAGGAAGCGATTAAAGCCCTGAAAACTGAAGTAGATGTTTTGACTCTCACGGCGACACCGATTCCCCGCACTTTGTATATGTCCCTGTCGGGGATTCGGGAGATGAGTTTGATCGCGACTCCGCCGCCGAGTCGGCGACCGATTCAGACGCATTTATCCCCCTACAATTTGGAAGTGGTGCGGACTGCAATTCGTCAAGAATTGGACAGGGGCGGTCAGGTTTTTTATGTTGTACCTCGGATTGAGGGGATTGATGAGTTGGCGGATACGTTGCAGCTAATGGTTCCAGGGGCGAGAATTGCGATCGCCCACGGTCAAATGGATGCTGCGGAACTAGAATCGATCATGCTGACTTTCAGTGCGGCGGAGTTTGATATTTTGGTGTGCACTACGATTATTGAGTCGGGTTTGGATATTCCGCGAGTCAATACTATTTTGATTGAGGACGCGCAGCGGTTTGGTTTGGGTCAGCTTTACCAGTTGCGGGGACGGGTGGGACGCGCTGGGATTCAAGCTCACGCTTGGCTGTTTTATCCGAAGCAGAACCAGCTATCTGATGCTGCAAGGCAGAGGCTGCGGGCAATTCAAGAGTTCGCGCAGTTGGGTTCGGGCTATCAGTTGGCTGTCCGAGATATGGAAATTCGGGGGTCGGGTGATGTTTTGGGCACGGAACAGTCTGGTCAAATGGAGGCGATCGGTTTTGATTTGTATGCTGAAATGTTAGAGGAGGCGATTAACGAAATTAAGGGCCAGGAAATTCCGAAGGTGGAGGATGCACAAATTGACCTTAGTTTGACGGCGTTTATTCCTGCTGATTACATCGGAGATTTGGATCAAAAGATGAGCGCTTACCGGTCTGTGGCTTCTGCTAATACCTCGGAAGAGTTGCAGCAGATTCGGGCCGATTGGTGCGATCGTTACGGCCCCATTCCTCTTCCAGCCCAGCAACTTATCCGTGTTGTGGAACTCAAACAAATCGCCAAGCAAATCGGTTTTTCTCGGATTAAACCGGAGAACAAGCAACACATTGTTTTGGAAACGCCGATGGAGGAACCTGCTTGGAACCTACTTAAGGCTAATTTGCCGGAACATTTACATTCTCGTTTTGTCTACAGCAAGGGGAAGGTAACCATTCGAGGTATGGCGGTTTTGACGGCCGAAAAGCAGTTGGATAATTTGATAGATTGGTTGGGTAAAATGCAGGGCGCTTTGCCGGAAGCTAATCTTTGATTTTCCTCTAAAATCCCGGAATATCAAATCGTGAAAAAGTTAGTCAGTGTTTTTTTGGCGATCGCGCTAGCGCAAGGAGTGCCAACGGTGGTTCAATCTCAACAAATTATTGACTCGATCGACCGGGTTGTGAATGCAGGATTGATGAATAAAGATGCCAGTGGCAATTTTAATGCTGAGGGCCTTGTCAGTCGCGCCGAGTTGGCTGTGATTTTAGTGAAAACTTTTGGTTTGGAACGGCGGAAAACCGCTCAGAAACCGGATATGGAATTGCCGGACGTACCCAAGAGTTACTGGGCTTACAGTGCGATTCAAACTGTTTTGAAAACGGGAACGATGAGTGGATATCGCGACGGAATGTTTTTCCCAAATCAAAGGGTGACTCGCGCTGAGGCTTTGGCGATTTTTGCTCAAGCTTACGGCGTTTTTCAGTTTCCCGATGCGACTGTTGCCGAGATTTTAGCTAAGTATCCAGATGCAGGGGAAATCCCTAGTTGGGCTAGAAAGTCTATGGCTACTGCACTTTATGAAGGGTTTGTCAATATTGAACTCGGAACTAATAAGATTAATCCTTTGAAACCGATGACTCGCGGGGATATTGCTTACGCTTTGAGCAAGTATTTGGAGCGGCAAATAAGGCCCACTTCTTTGCCAGTCCCGGATCAGCTTCCTCCTAATCGCGGCATGGGAAGGTAATTGGTAATTGGTAATTGGTAATTGGTAATTCTTCCTTCTTCCTTGTTATTTGAAACCTTGATATTTTTCTTCAGAGTTGATAGGATTACTCTCTAGAATCCGTCGCTCTCTCCAAACTAATAGATGACTTAATGATTCTATTCTCTAGCCAACTCACCGGGAACATAATTCCCTGCTTTTTTGTAGGAGAATTAAGTGTATTGAATACCCTGTCCCAAAATTCATGAATCCCATAGTTTCCCTTAAAATCCGTGTGATGAACATCGTGAAAATCTGAGGGAATGAAAAATATTGACAAAGAACTATGACCTTCTAAATTGTAAGCATTGCCTATCACAGTCCAGGCACAGAGTTGAGTGATGTCATATCCAAATATAAAGATAGGCAAAACGTCTGTGATGGTGACAATAATATATTCAAGAATGCTCTTATGTCCAGCCACAAAACTTGATGAATCGCGAAACTCATGATGTTTAAGATGGATTTTCAGCAAAGATTTTCTATGCAATAGCCAATGGGAAATGTAAAAACAGAAATCAGCAGCAACTATTCTCATCAAAAACCATCCCAGATTTAGGATTAAGCTATTTCCTCTATGAACCTCTGGAGCTAAATAGAGAATTATTAATGCTGCTATAAAAGCTTTGATTTCTCCTGTAATGATGCCTTTTAGGGTAAATGAAGGAAATTGTTGCTTTTTTACTTTTTTAACTCTTGCCGTCAGTTTCTCCATCAAAACATCGTTGCTTTTGATTCCTTTCTCAATGAAAATTCCAATGCAATAAAATGAGATAGAACCAACTAGCCAGTACAACAGCACCTCTGTTATAAAGTTGGGTTCGATATCGTGCAACAGCCAATAAAATACCTGCTGAACAATCGTGCAACTAATAGCAATCTTTAGATAAAATTTAATCTCGAAACAGAAGTTTAAAAATTTTTGCGTCATTATCCTATGTCCAATTCCTTTTTATTACTGTATTCCCTGATATTGCTCGCTTTTTCAATTATCAGTAAATCAACTACCTGGTCAAATCTATATTGATTATTATCCGCATCAAAACATTCTTGCAATATAGGTCTAAAAAACTTTAGTACATCTAATAATGTATTATCTAAACTACATCCTTTTAAATATACTTCTAATATATTTTGGGAATTCGCATTTATCGTATGAGTAAAATGCAGTTTAATCGTTTTATAACTTATTCCTAATACCTCTAGTATTTGTTTTGTGTCTTCAGATGTCAGAATTTTTTTAGTGGTATTTGGTTGATGATAATGACTCACATAAAAGTCATATAACTTATAGTAAAACGAATTTTGAGAAAGTTGATAAATTAAGAATTTACCATGAGATTTGAGTAGCTTAAAACAATGGGCATATACATTCTCCATTTGATCAAAATCAATCGTGTAAAGAGAATGAATAGCCCATATAATATCGTAGATTTTGCTTCCATGAACTAATTCATGAATATTTTGTGTAGCAGATAAGTAGATTTTATCTGTACTAAAATGTTTTAAATCGTTATATTCTTTTTGTGCCACTTGTAGACAGTATTCTGAAATATCGAGTAAATCTACTGAGCAATGGAGATCACCAGAAATTTTCCGATCTAATAAAGCAGGGAATTTAGCAGTGCCACACCCTATATCTAGAAGTTTGAGTTGAGTTTCATCAAACGCATTGAATAGATTATCGAATGCATATTTGTCAATGAGTTTTTCATAATCTATTTGAGTTACCTGGAACCATGAATCTCTGTCTAGGTTTTCTTTTTGATAGTAAGATTCTGCCGGATTAAAATTATCGCTTTCAGACTTTGCTCTCCGACCAATTGTTGGATACTTGTTATCTACCATAGTTCAGGGTGCGGAATGTGGGACAAGAACGGGGAATTTTTGATAGCTGCTCACCAACTGCGACTCCTTAGCGCTAGGAGAAGTCGGTGAGTCAATGTGACCTAAAATGTCAGTGTAGCATAAGGAAGAATATCAGCAAGATATGAAATGAAGAAAATTTCTCATGCTCTTAATCATTCCCAAGCCAAAGATAGTGTCAATATCAAGCAACTGTAGGACAGGCAAGATGCCTGTCTAGCGCTCTTCCATCACTCTAAGAAAGTCGTAGGGTGCGTCGCCATTAAAAATTTATCATGAAAAATCGACAATCTCATAGCGACGCACCTGTACCTAGAGGATTGTTTACTCCAGTATTGTGTAAGGTGCGTCGCTCGCTCGATTTTCGCTCTTTTCTTAAGGATTTATCGCAGGCGACGCACCCTACGAATAATGTTGCTTGGCGTTGCTTAATCAGGGTATGAAAAAGAACCAGGCAAAAATCCAGAAGCTTTGTGGACAATGGTTTTTCTGATTTGCATATTTAGCCGTTCATACTGTAAATCAGCAACGCCTAATATTCATGGTGCTCTTCCTCGTTCGCGTTGATATTGATTCCATGTTCTGCTGCCAAATAATTTAAACGACGTGCTTCATTGAGAGATTCAACAACAAGATTTGATTCGTGGTTTAACTTTCTTTCATTGGTGGCCCGGTTCTGCTGCTAATTGCGATCGCCCGCAATTCATACGCCATGCAAAATCCCGGAGCTTTGGTGACTGTGAAACGAGCCATCAAACCCCCAGGATTTAAATTTTTCCTCTATTAACGAGGTTCAAAATTATCGCCCGCAGACCTTAACTTACTCAGCAGTAGCCAATTCGGTACTACCAGCGCCGCGCTTCCGTGTCAGGGTATTGAAAAGCATTTGACCGACAGCTTTAATCAAATTGCCTTCTAACTCCATGAACATCTTCATATTCATGCCAAAAGCTGCATTAGCTTCATCAACAATTCGCTCTGCTGTGGCTTCGTCAATTGGCAATTCATTCATCGCCTGACGGTAGTTAGTTTTGAACTCTTTTTCATCAGGAATATCCTGGAATTCATAGAAAGCAGTGCCTTCTCCTTCGGTAAGATTCATCCCCCGCTGGGCAATCCCCTTGAGGATTTGTCCACCAGATAAATCACCGAGATAGCGAGTGTAAGAATGAGCAACTAATAGTTCCGGTGCTGACGCAGAAATTTCGTGAATTCGCTGCACGTAAGCTTTTGCTGCGGCTGACGGAGCTACTTGTTCGCGCCAATTCGCACCGTAGTAGTAGAACAAATCTTGCTCTAAGCTTTGTTTGCGATTCAACTCAGAAAAGTAAATTTTTGAAACAACCGGATGCTGCTTTTGGCGTTCCATTTCCTCTTCGATTGCCGAGTAGACAAAGTAGAGATTTCCTACTAACTTCCGGTAAGAAGTTTTTTCTACAACGCCTTTTAAAAAGCACTTGACAAAACCGACATTTTCTGCCATTGAGTGGGATTTTTTGGTTCCCTCACGCAACTTGGTCGCTAAATTGATGCTCATAATATATTGTCCAACCTTCTATTTTTGCGGTGGTCGATGGATGCGCCAACAATCTAAAAATTACCTAAGTTATTACCTTAGACTGATTTAATGAGAGATTGTATTAATTTTTATAACAAAACTGGCAGTAGTCAGCAGTCAGCAGTCAGCAGTCAGCAGTCAGCAGTCAGCAGTCAGCAGTCAGCAGTCAGCAGTCAGCAGTCAGCAGTCAGCAGTCAGCAGTCAGCAGTCATCAGTCACTAACTAATGACTAATGACTAATGACTAATGACTAATGACTAAGGACTAATGACTAATGACTAACTTAGATGTCCAAGTCAAGCATATTGAGTTTGGGGCCGAAAGTTTCGATGAACTCGCGGCGGGGGGCGACTCGATCGCCCATTAAGATCGTAAAGATGCGATCGGCTTCAGCAGAATCCTCAATCTCCACCCGTTTCAGCGTCCGAGTTGCTGGATTCATCGTCGTATCCCACAACTGTGTCGGCATCATTTCGCCCAAACCTTTGAACCGCTGGATGGTGTAGTTAGCATTCGCCGGAAATTCATTGCGAATCAAACTGTTTCTTTCGCGTTCACTGTAACAGTAGTAATGATTGCGTCCCCGTTCCACTTTATAGAGAGGAGGACAAGCAATATAGATGTAACCTTGTTCTACAAGCGCGCGCTGGTAGCGGTAGAAGAAAGTCAGCAACAGCGTGCGGATGTGGGCCCCATCTACGTCAGCGTCAGTCATGATCACTATGTGGTGATACCGCAATTGCGACGGATCGAATTCTTCGCCTTTGATGCCCAAACCCAGCGCTGTAATTAACGACTGAATTTCGTTATTTTTGTAGATTTTAGCGTCGTCGGTTTTCTCAATGTTGAGAATTTTACCGCGCAAAGGCAGGATTGCTTGGAATTGGCGATCGCGCCCTTGCTTCGCACTGTTATGGACAAAAACTCCCGCAGCTAATGCAAAGTTGTGACTGTTAGGCACTTCGATGTCGTAAACATCGTACCGTTCCTCCAAATGCTCGATCGACACAACGCGGTGGTTGTAATTGCGAACAGCTTGGCGAGCCAGCAATTGATCTCCGCCAAAGTAGCGATCGCAAAAAGTTTGGTACTTCAACAAACACTTATCCTTTTTCGTCCGGCGGCAAGCATCGTAATAATCTACATTAATACAGCCCCGTTGCAACTCCACATACTTCAACATTTCCAGAGTTTTGCGGTAATAAGTTTCGTCCAAAGTTGCTTTGCGCTTCTGGCGAAACTCCGGTGTCCACTGTTCCTTCGTTTTCTCCCGTCGCCAGTCCAACAACTCCTGATCTTTCCACTGATCCTTGGCAAATTGCGAATGAGCCTCCCGCGCTTCAGGATTGTTAGCAAAATGATTGCGAACCCGTTCCGACTGAGCTAAGCGGTTGTCTTCAGAGCTCCAATACTCTTGCTGCGCTTGGTTGAGCAGTTCATTATTTTGCTCGCGATAAGCTTCATTAGTGTCGTAAAACTCCCGCCACTTGCTCGTCATGTAAGCTTTATACTCTTCATCTTCCCACTGAGCTTTCGCCTGTTCAGAGAGAATTTGTCGGGTTTCAGGCTGCTGCATCCGCTCTTTCATCATCGCCCGAAATTCATCGGTCATGTGAGCTTGACGGCTCTTTTCAATGACATCTGGCCTGTGCAGTGTTTTCTCAAGATTGGCGCGGTGTAAAGCCAAGTGAGCCTGAGCGGGCATCCGATGAATATTGGTCGGATTGTTGTTGAGCTTGTTGAAATCAACATGGTGGCGGTGATTACCGTCAGATGCTTGATAAACCTCATGTTTCAGGTTGTAGAAATCCGATAACAGATGACTGTAAATCCACTTGTCACTGTTGGGATTCCAAACCATTTCATAACCGTTAAGTCCCTGCCCATTTTGCTTCTTTTTAGACAACTGGCGGTTGAGAGGCATTAATGAATCGTCTGGTGTCAGCATTGCTGCTGCTCTGTAAGTCCCATCCCGCAACATGAATGGATGGTCGGGGGTACAAGTGATTGTCTCGCCATTGTCTAATGTCAGTTTGATAACTTCAGCATTTGCTTTAGTCATGCGAGCGTTAGTTATCCGCTCAAACCCGATGTTTCCACTCTCACGAATGGTGTAGCAAAAGTGTTCTTTGCCTTCTGCTTGTTCGTCAACTATCTCTTTGATAGTTTTTGTAGTGCCGTCAGCTAATATTATTTCCTGAAATGAAAAAAAACAGCCCCCGGCTGAGTCCCCTTCGACCAGGTATATCTCAGACAGGGCGGGGTCTCTGGAGCTACAGTCCGCTAATTTTCCGGGCAAAGGAGAGGACTCTAAGACGGATTTTCGGCGGACTAAATCGCGGGCACGACGGGCGGCTTCAGCGGCTTTAAATGCCTGAATTGCCTTTTCCAAAATAGCATCAGCTACCTGGGGGCGAAACTCCAAATATTCGGTTAATACTTCGCCTACCAAGGAATCAACAATTCCCCGAACTTCGGTATTTCCCAACTTAGTTTTGGTTTGGCCTTCAAATTCCGGATCGGGAACTTTGACCGAAATCACGGCTGTCAAACCTTCGCGGACGTTTTCGCCAGCGAGGTTGGGCTCGTTTTCTTTGATTTTGTTGCGCTTGCGGGCGATCGAGTTCATCGTCCGCGTCAAGACTGCCTTCAAGCCTTCTAAGTGCGTGCCACCGTCGATCGTCCGAATGTTGTTCGCAAAACCCAGAACGTTGTCACTAAAAGCATCGACGCACCACTGCAAAGACACTTCTATGTGTACATTGTTGCGTTCTCCTTGCACGTAGATCACCTCTTCGTGCAGAGGCTGCTTCTCGCGGTTCATGTACATGACATATTCCTTGATGCCACCTTCGTAACAATAGGTTTCGACGCGGGGCTCGGCACTTTTGAGCAATTCCAAACGCCGATCGCCAAACGTAATTTTCGCGCCCGCATTCAGATAAGCCAACTCTCGCAAACGTCCAGAAACCGTAGCATAATCGAACTCAATACCAGTGCTAAATATCTGAGTGTCTGGTAGGAAAGTAACTGAAGTACCCGTGCGATTTCCTTTGCAGGGCTTTGCGTCAAGTTCGCTAACTGGAAAACCTCTTTCGTAGCGCTGCAAATATTCTTTTTGGTCGCGCCAAACCGTCACCTCCACCCACTCGGAAAGCGCGTTCACAACCGAAATACCTACACCATGCAAACCTCCAGAAACCTTGTAACCGCCGCCGCCAAACTTACCGCCGGCGTGCAGTACAGTCATCACTGTTTCGACTCCCGATTTGCCAGTCTTGGCAACGATGCCGGTGGGAATACCGCGGCCATCATCTGTCACAGTGACTGAACCGTCGGCGTTGAAGTCAACCTCGATGTGAGTGCAGTGGCCAGCCAGCGCCTCATCGATGGAATTGTCCACAACCTCGTAAACTAGATGGTGGAGTCCTCGCGGGCCGGTGGTACCGATGTACATCCCCGGTCGTTTGCGGACTGCTTCGAGACCTTCGAGAACTTGAATTTGATCGGCGCTGTAGCTGCTGGTCATACAAAAATAGCTCCAATAATGAGGCCTAAAGCCCCAAAAGCTTCTAAAATGGGAAAACTCCTAAAATTATAGCACAAAACCGTTAAAGGCGATGCTAGGGCATTCTAAATGCAAATTTATCGGGGGGACGGAGGCGAATAGTTATGAGATTACTTCGCGACTCCCCAGGTGTAGCGCGGTGAATGAGTGGAGCCAGAGAAGGGAAAGTCGGGATGAAGAGAGTCTGGGAGAGGATTTGAGGTTTTTTATAGGGAAATGTGCGACAGCTTATGTTTAGTTTAATTACAATTTGTGGGGCGACTGCGACGGGGAAGTCTGGAGTGGCTTTGGTTTTGGCCGATCGACTTCGATCGGCAATTTTGAGTGCGGACTCCCGTCAAGTGTACCGCGAATTTGACATCGGGACTGCAAAACCTACAAAGGTCGATCGCACTTCTGTACCGCATCACTTGATTGACATTTGCGCTCCGACCGAAACTCTAACACTCGCCCAGTACCAGCAGCAAGCTCAAACATTAATTGCTGATGTCGATTTGGCCGGTTCTCCCCCGCTGTTGTTGGTGGGAGGGACTGGTTTGTATCTCAAATCGATTGTCAAGGGTTTGAAAATTCCGAGGGTTGCGCCAATGCCAGAATTGCGATCGCAACTTGCTGAACTCGGACAATCTCAATGTTACGCGATGTTGCAGCAGGTCGATCGCTCCGCCGCCGATAAAATTCACCTCAACGATTCAGTCAGAACTTTAAGAGCACTGGAAGTATTTTATGTCACCGGGCGCTCTATTTCCGAGCAGCAGGGCGAAAATCCTCCCGATTATCCTATTCTACAGATTGGGTTGGATTGTGATATTGATGTTTTGGGCGATCGGATCAAACAGCGCACCGAACAAATGTTAGAACGCGGCTGGCTGGCTGAAGTTGAATATTTGTGTAAAAAATACGGCTGCGACTTACCACTGCTAAATACCCTGGGATATCAGGAAATAAAACAATATTTGGCTGGCGACATTAAGCTGGAAGAAGCTAAAGAATTAACAATTTTGCACACGCGGCAATTTGCCAAGAGACAGCGAACTTGGTTTCGTGCTTATCCTGAGATTGAATGGTTTGACGTTAGCGCACCGGATTTGCTGGAGCGAGTTTGGCAGAGAGTAGAGGAATTTGTCAATCAAGATTTTTGCGATCGCAAATAATCATGTTAATAAGTTCGTAGTGGTGCGATTCGTTTTCCTTAAATGAGTAGAAATACTCAGGGACGGGAAGCTGGTTCTATTAGCCAGACAACTGATTACGCAAGTAGGTGCGAAACCTATCCCGCAGATGCAGCGGTGAAAGCATAACCCCTAGTTCGTTGGGTAGCAACCAACAGGCTAAAGCGGGGTTAAAAGGCAGAACTACGCTTAAGCCGAACTCTGTAACTGTCAAGCAGGAGTCCATGCGTAGCGTAAGCGAAGATGTGTTTGAACCATCGTTACCTTAAATGGTGTAACGGCTGAATCAAGAATAAATCCGTTGAGAAACACGGTAAAGACTGATTAACACGCCCGCCAAAAGGCAAGGATAAGGTATAGGCGATTT
>Ga0335397_10001898_pt1 | contig 28417 bp, 29 predicted proteins | sample MAT04_FD_205740 | JGI IMG/M metagenome (GOLD analysis project Ga0335397, IMG submission 205740) | Freshwater microbial communities from Lake Fryxell liftoff mats and glacier meltwater in Antarctica - MAT-04 (spades assembly) (version 2) ... | reverse complement strand
CGCCCCTGAGCGCCGTCGGGCGGGCGGTTTGCAACGCGGGTGACGGGTCATCTACAGTGGGGTCAGCAACGCGGGGTGGAGCAGCTCGGTAGCTCGCTGGGCTCATAACCCAGAGGTCGCAGGTTCAAATCCTGCCCCCGCTACACAAGAAGTGCAGGTCAGAGGCCCGGTCATCGGAAACGATGACGGGGCCTTTGGCGTCAATGGCAGCAGGATGGCAGCAGCAGGCTGCGCCGCCCTCCCCAGTCAGGGACCGTTCTGGACACTCTCAGCCTGCCTGGACGGCCTCTTGGACCGCTCGGCTACGGCCGCGTTCACCTACTGCGGCGGTGCTGCGGATTAAGAGTCGCGTGGGGCCCGACAGGGTGGGTGTTCTGCGCCGGTCAGACACTGCGAAAGCTGACAATCCGCGGCTCTGCGCCCGGCCTAGTGCTTGTCCAGCGAGCCGGCGAGGTTGTTCGAGTGGTTGACCGTGGCGGTGAGCGTCCTGAGGCCCTGCTCCACGACGGGATCGGCGAGCGTGGGCGGCTCCGCGGATGCTGAGCGGTCGCGCCCCAGGGAGTGGTGTAACTCGTCGCGTGGTGCTCTGCGAGTGAGAGCAACTATGCCGTAGCGGCGATCTCCTTCCGCGGGGTCGTGTCGGGGGTGGTCGTCTTGGGCTCCAGGACGGTCGGTGCGGGTGGGTTGAGCAGCGCCATGGACTCCTCGGACAGGTAGCGGCGGTCGCTGTCTTGCCACTCGTCGTGGGCTTCGATGAGCACGCAGCTCGACAGCCGCAGCAAGGCCGCGGGGTTGGGGAAGATCCCGACGACGTCGGTCCTTCTCTTGACCTCGCGGTTGAGACGCTCGATGGGATTTGTGCTCCAAATCTTGCGCCAGTGAGCGTGCGGGAAGTCCGCGAAGGCGGTCAGGTCGGCCTTGGCGTCCAGGAGCATCTGGGCGACGGCGGGGAACTGGCCGGTGAGCATGGTGGCGACGAGGTCGACGTGCGTGCGGACCTCGGCCTGACCGGGCTGGGCGAAGATCGTGCGGATCGTCGCGGCGACCATCTCGTCGTGGCCCTTGCTGACCTTGGCCAGCACGTTGCGCATGAAGTGCACCCGGCATCGCTGCCAGCTCGCTCCTTGCATGACGGTCTCGACGGCCTTCACCAGGCCGCTGTGGGCGTCGCTGATGACCAGCTGGACGCCGGTCAGCCCTCGGTCACGTAGGTCGCGCAGGAACTCCGTCCAGAATGTCTCGTTCTCGCTGTCGCCGGTCGCGCAGCCCAGCACTTCCCTTCTCCCGTCGGCACTTACGCCGGTCGCGATGACGACGGCCTGGGACACGACCCGGCCGCCCAGGCGGACCTTGCAGTACGTCGCGTCCAGGAACACGTAGGGGAACGCGATGTGGTCCAAGGTCCGGGTGCGCCAGATCGCGACCTCGGTGTCGAGCTGCGCGCAGATGCGTGACACCTCGCTCTTGCTGATCCCGGTGCCGCCCATCGCGATCACCAGGTCATCGACCCGGCGGGTGCTGACGCCCTCGACGTAGGCCTGCATGACGACTGCGTGCAGCGCGACGTCGATCCGTCGGCGAGGGGCCAGCAGCGCCGGGAAGAACGACCCGGTCCGGACCTTCGGGATCTTGACCGTCAGGTCGCCTGCGGCGGTCGTGACCAGCTTGTCGCGGGTGCCGTTGCGCTGGGTCGTGCGGGCCTCGCTCCGCTCGTGCAGACCGGCGCCGATGCGGGCTGTTGCCTCGGCGTCGACGACGGCTTGGAGCACGCCGCCGAGCAGCCGGCGCATGAGCTCGCCGCCGTCGGCGGTGCGGAGCATCTCGATCATCTCGAGCAGGGCAGAATCGTCGAGGGCCATCGTGCTGAGTCCTTGTCTGTGAGGTCCTTGGCGGGTTCTCACAGAGCCTCACGCGGTGGCCCCTCAACGTCGGTGACCGACACGAACCCGGTCACGATCAAGAGCCGGAGTTACACCACTCCAAGGGACTCAGCCTGCTGAGCCGACGGTGAGCATCTCCGGCTGAGCCGCAGCGGCCCACGCTTGGACGCTCGAGGGGTTCCACGAAAGGACGACGAGGGCCTTCGTCCGCCGGTCGTCCGCGATCGTCGCGAGGGTCTCCGCCGTGGGCCAGGCGATGAACACAGCCCCGCCGAACCAGCCGCTGCCGAGCAGCGTCCGAGGTGTCTCGGTCTGCACGGTCCCGGCCAGGCGCGCGAGCAGCGGGTCGTTCTCCTCGTCGCCTGGCCGTTCACCAGCAGCGGCTGCCCGTCGAGGGCTCGGCACTGATCGACGAACCAGGTGACGGCGTTGCGCATCGCCTCGTCGGCGTCACCATCCGGGTCGGTCATGGCCGTCGGGTAGTCGCGGGTGAGTTCGAACATGCTCACAGGGTGCCGCAAAGCTCGGACATTCCTGGGAGAGCCGGGGTTCTGTCGAAGGTCAGGGAGATGATGACGCCGTGGGGGAACAGGCCCGGCCTGTCGTGCAGGCAGGCCTCAGCGGCGAGCGCGGACACGGGACGGGGACGAGCAAGGACTGACCGTGCAGCCGACCGGCTCGTCCCCCGATACGGGCACGCAGCGCATAGGTGACGTCCATGAGCGCGACCCGCACGCTCTCATGGCGATGCCGGTCCCGGGACGGTGCGGAACGGTCCTGCGGACCGCCTGGCCGGCGAAGGCGTGCCGGATGACCGTGTTCCCCGACGCGGACATGTGTTGCCGCTGCATGAGAGAGCGCGGCCCGGCGCAGCCCGGACCCCGGAGCGCGTGAGTCACAGGTGTGAGCGCCTGCTCCGGTGAGATCGAACGCAGCGAGCGGTCCTTCTGTCGCAGACGCGAGGCAGACTGCTTCTGTGGACCTCACCGATCACTGGACAGACCTGCCCGGACTTGACCCGGTCGAATGGATGCAAGCCTGGGGTGCGACGGCACCCGGGGCCGTGACGGTGCTCGAGCGTCTGCCGGTAGGTGGCTGCATGTCGGTCTGCGCGTACGAGCCGGTCGAGGAAGACGACGAGTTCAGGGCGGCACTAGCGGCCAGCCGGAGCACTCTGGTGTACGCCAGCGTTGACTACTGGAACGACGACGACGCTGCCCAGATGCTCTCGGGTCTTGGGGCGGATCTTGATGACGATTGGGTCGGCCCAGAACGCGCCGGGCATCTCGCGCGCGTCCGGCTTCTGCGCGAGCGAACCGCTGCAGCGGCCGAGAGCCGGTGCAGCGCCGTGGTCGGGTTCGCGGTCGACGGGATCTGGCACCAGATGCGGGTCGAGGCGCCGTGGATGAAGGCGCTCCGGATCGAAGGCGGGGTGCTCCGCAGGCAGGCCGATGCGGATCGGGAGGCCTGGCACGAGGAGTTCGACCAGGCGGTCGCGATGGAGCAGGCCGCGCTTGCCGCCGAACTGCAGGGACTGGAACTGACGTTGCTGAATGAACCGGAGTTCTGGGGGTGCCGACAAGAACCGGCTCGTCGGCGTTTCGCGCACGCGCTCATCGCGAGAGCCGTAGGAGCAGACGGAGAGCTTGACGCGCGGGTCCGCGGAGAAGTGAGCGCCGCTGCCGAACGGGCATGGCGTCGCTGGCGAACGGAAGTTGTCCCGGAACGGGAACGGGTCCTGCGGGAGCGGCTGCCCGAGCTCGCGAACGACCCAGCGCTGCGGCTGCCCAGGCTCGAGGCACGCGTCAAGGCCGCCCGGCACATCCTGACCATCTTGGACGAGCACGCGGCGACGCCGGCACTTGCCGACGAACTTGCACGGCTGGCCGGCGATCGCTGAGTTCTGGCCGTAGGTGCTAGCGATTGCGCAGAAGCGCGGTGACGGCCGCTCGCTGCAAGGCCGCACGAGCTGCGCGCACCCGCCAGGTGGCGTTGCGGACCAAGGGGCGGGTGCGAGCACCTTGAGCCGTCCGCGCCGGCAGCTGCCGTCACGGTCGCTTCTGCTCGCGCGGCGTCGGTTGCACGGCCGCCCAGTTAGCCGCATGCGCGGGCGTGCGCCGCAGGTGGGAACTGTCGGCCGAACGAGCTCCAGCGCGAGCTGGCGCAGTCGTGGAACGGCGTCTGCTCCTGCCGCAGGAAGTGCCCGGCGAACAGCGCGTGCACGACCGCCCGCGTCGGACCGGTCCGCCACCGGTCCCCACGACGGACCGGCCGGGAGCAGAACGAATACGCGACTAGCCCGCCGGGCCGCAGCACCCGCAGCATCTCGGTGACCGCGATCGCCGGGCTGTCGACCGTCTCGATGACCCAGGCAGACATGACCACGTCGAAGGTGCCGTCGGCAAAGGGGAGCGCGCCGACGGACGCGACAACCCGGGGGTCGTCCAGGTCGCCGGCGCGGGCCAGCATCCCCGGCGAGATGTCGACCAGCACCGGGTGCACGTCGGGCAGGGCCTGCGCGAGGCGGCGGGACAGGGCCCCGGTCCCCGCCCCCGCATCGAGGACCCGCCCAGGGGCCGCGGCGGCGACCGCGCGCGTCACCGCATCGAGCATCGCCTCCTCGGCCGCCCGGCCGGCGAGCAGGAGCCAGAGCCGCCGCCAGTACCGGTCGTAGCGGCCCGCGACCCGCTCATAAATCGACCGGACCTGTGCCGAGCGTCCTGCGGCGACGCCGGATCCCGGCCGGGACGTCCACCGCGGCATGCCCGCGCGGGCGGCGTCGGGCAGGTCCGGTGCGTGCCTACACGGATTCACGGCTCGGCCCTTCCTCACCCGCCCGGTCTGCAGCGCATGGCCTCATGGCGGTCGAGCCTCTGGTCGTGGCTCGGGTTGTGCTGTCCGCTGGGGCCAGCCGACATCTGCCGTGACCCCTCAGTCGACCCGCGGCTCAGTGGGCATTGCCAAGGTGACCCAGTCGTGCATGCCGCCCCGGTAGTACGCCAAGGCGTTCGCCGGGTAATCGGCCTCGACCAGCTGCCGGAGGGCGTCAGGTGACTGCGGGCACTGCGGGCCGTTGCAGAACAGGATCGAGATCCTGCCCGGGTCGAGCTCGTCCCGCCGTTCGACGACCTCGTCGTGCGGAAGGTGTCGGGAGCCCGGAATCGTGCGCCCACCGAACGAGCCGGCCGTGCGGCAGTCGACGACGAGCGAGCCCTGCTGGACCATCTCCACCAGCTCCAGCTCGCCGACGGTGACGACGCCTGGCGCCGCCTGGAGCGGCTGCACCTGCCCCCAGGTGGTGTCCACCGCCACAACGTCGGTCTCGTCGGGCACCGGCCATGGCACGCTGCGTGGCTTCTCGTTGGTGACTCGCTGTTGACGGTTCACGCGTCCTCCTCAGTCGCAGATCCGGCGACGGATCGCGATGTAGATCGCCAACCCGAGGAAGAACACGGTCCACCACGCCGGTTCGGACAGCGCCAGCGACCCACTGCGGGCCGGCGAAGACGACGAGCCCGATCAGCCCCAGGCAGATCACCGCCTCGTGCTTGACCCGTGCGTGCGCGGCGATGCCTACTCCGGCGAGGACGGCGAAGCCGAGCAGGTCACCAGGCAGGCGCTACCCGCTCAGCCACGCTCGAACAGGCAAGACCGCCCGTGTCGTGGAGCGTTCTTATGCGGGTGGCCCCACCAGGACCCGCGGGATACCCAGGAAGGTCTGTATGACGGGTGACGGCCGCAGGACCTGCACCGACCTCGACGTCGACGGCCGGCATCGGTTGCAGCCCGTCGCCGGCCGCCGACTGCGACGGGATGGCCAGGCCACAGCCGATCATCATCACCCACGTCATGCGGCTGTCCATCTGGTGCCCGCCGGTGGGGGCCGGGTCGGGTCCCCTGGCGTGCTGGTCAGCTGGGCTGGGATCCGTGGTGGGCATCGGGTGCTCTGGTGTTGGTCGGATCGGCCGTCGTCACCGGAGGTGGTCGAGGCGTTCGCGGTAATCCTCGGTGGAGAGTTCGCCGCTGGCGTAGCGCTCCTCGAGGATCTCCCGGGCCCGTGAGGGGCGGCGGTCGTCGCGGGATCGACCGAGATACCAGACGGCGGCGGCGATAATGGCGACCCAGGAGAACATCATCAGCGTTCCCCAGAGCCACATCCAGCCGCCGCCCCAGCCGTCCATGTGACCCCAACCGTCACCGTCAGCGACCGGCTGGGCGATCGTTGCGAGGGTGTACATGGTTCATCTCCTGCGGTGTGGGAGAGTGGGCGCGAGTGCCCAACGTTTCTACGGTGTAGACGCTACGGCGTAGACCTGCCGGTATCAAGGGACCTTGGTCCTGGGTCGCCCCTGCGAGCGGCCGCGACTGACGCGCCCCCGGTTCCAGGATCTCCTGGGTCTCAAAGGCTGCGTCTACGTTGTAGAGTGACAGCGTCGACACTGGGCAAGGAGGTGCGATGGTTCAGGACCTGGGCAGCTCGGTCCGTCGGCCGAGACTCAGCAGGGACATCGTGCTGCAGGCGGCGCTACGCCTGGTGGACGACGAGGGCTTGGACGCGCTGACGATGCGTCGGCTCGGTCAGGGGCTCGACCGCGATGCGATGGCGCTGTACCGCTACGCGACGAACCGCGCCGAGCTCCTCGACGGGGTCGCCGAGCTTGTTCTGGCCGAGCTCGTCATCCCGACTGACGCGCCGGATTGGCAGGCGCAGCTGCGCCGGACCGCGCACGACTTCCGGCGCATCGCGCTCGCGCACCCGAACGTCGTCGCGCTGATCGTCACCCGGCCCCTGGCGACGCCTCTGGCCCTGCGCCCGATCGGGACGCTGAGGCAGCTCGAGCAGATGCTCGAACTGCTTATTGGGGCGGGCTACACGCCCGTGCGTGCGCTGCGCATCTTCCGCAGCTACTGGGGCCTGCTGCACGGTCACGTCCTGAACGAACTGCAGGAGGTGGTCGTCGACCCGGAGGAGACGGACGCCCTGCTGCGGCTGGGCCTGCACCGTCTGCCGAACAAGGAGTTCCCTCGGCTGCGGGGCTTGGCCAAGGCGCTGCTTGACGGGTACGACGGCGCCGCAGCCCTCGACGAGAGCCTCGACCTGCTCCTGAACGGGCTCAAGTCTCCTGAGCCGGCACCGCGCAAGGCGGCTCGACGAAAGGGCTGAGCCAAAGGGCTTGCATGTTCGCGGCCGTCGGCCCCGTGCGGCGCGCATCGTCCGGGACCACTTGCCGCGGGGTAGGAGCATGGAGACTCGGTCTCTACGACTGCGACTGAGCCGGAGCAGCCGGTCCCTTAATCTCCTGGTCGTACTTCTTGGGCACGAAGCCATCCTCCATCGCAAGGAGGCGGCAGAGGACCAGGGACGCTTCATGCCGGTGACCGTCAGGCCAGGCGTGGCGGCGAGGTAGCGCTCGGTCTCGGTGCGTACACGCTGGCCCGCCAACTGTTGTTCCCGCTTCGCTCGATACCCCGAAGCACGGCGCACGGACGAGCCGTGGTGATGACGTCCGCTGGACTCGTCACCGGCGCGTCCCTGCTGGCGCACGTGGTCGCCTGAGGGCCCCGCGGCGCGGGGAGTGGTGTGATGAGCTGGGACCCGACGGCCAGCCGGCGCCGCGCGGGCGACTTGCCGTGATGCGTGCGCAGAATAGCCGTCTGACCAGACTGGCCACCGACATGGCAGCCGGCTTGCGGGCCGAGGAGGGGCCGCATTTCCTTGACCTTCGACCCGGTCGTCCCAGTGGATGTGGCTCACTCTGCCCTGGCGGCGGCTTCCGAGGCTTATGCCGCCAGGGGCGTCCGTTTGACGCTCGAGGTGGGGGACGCGCTGCCCGTTGTGCGCGCTGACCGCGACCGACTTGCTCAGGTCCTGGCCAACCTGCTCGGCAACTCGCTGCGCCACACTCCGCCCGGCGGGCGGCGGCCCGGAAGCGAGCTGGAGATTGCTGTACACGACAACGGCGAAGGGGTCAGTGCTGATCGCCGCGGTAGGAACGGCACGACGGAGCGCCGGCATTCTGACGCCGGCATAGATGGCACGACTGTGATCGAAGCGGATGACACCGTGGCAACGGGGGGACAGTCGTCCCGCCAAGAAGGGGGAACTCACTCATGGCCGACCTCGTCGCTGCGGGCGTGCTCCTCGCCATCGCCGCAACCGTTGTCGTGGCGCTGTACGGGGCCTCGTTCGTCTTGGCAGCTGACCGCCGGCCCGTTGTGGTCGATCCGTTCCTGTCCGGGCATCCACTACACGAGCATGCGGTCTCGCGCTACCACCCGCGCTGGTACGCGGTGACCATCGTCTTTCTGGCGTTCGACATGGAGATGGCGTTCATGTTCCCGTGGGCGCTGGTCGTGGCCGACTTGGGGGCGGTCGCGGTCCTCGAGATGTTCGGCTTCCTCGGCGTCCTGCTCGTGGGGGTCGTGTATGCCTGGCGCGAAGGGGCGTTCCGGTGGGCCTGAACGCCTCCTTGGCGAGATTCGCCTTCTCCCGGCCGCACCTTCTCCTCGTCGAGGCGGCGGGCGGATCCGCAGCACGGCTGCGCGTCGAGCGGCTGGCCCGGGAGCGGGGCTGGCCGGTCGTCGAGACGCCGGCCGACGCCGACATGATCGTCGTCTGCGGTGCTGTCGACGCGATCGAGGAGTACGTCAGCCGGGTGTGGGACCAGCTACCCGGACCGCGCGCGCAGGTCCGGGTCTCGGCGGACGACGACGTGCGTGTCGTCTTGATGAAGGCGCGGGCCTGCTTGACGGACCCGGCCATGCATCTGGCCGACGTCCGGCGTACCGAGCGACAGCCCGCTGCGGCGCCGCCCATGGGCGACATGGACATGGGTGGGCATGACATGCCTGCGTCAGATCCGCACGCCGGGCACGACATGCCTGCCTCAGATCCGCACGCCGGGCACGACATGCCTGCCACAGATCCACACGCCGGGCACGACATGGGCGGCATGAGCGGCCGCGAAGGCCATGACATGGGGGGCATGGAGATGCCCGCCGGCCTCGGGATGGCCGACCGAGCGCCTGACCGCGACGGACTCAAACTCGACGTGCTCACTGTTCCCTGGGGTCCAGTGCTCCGTTGGTGGCCTGAAGGGCTGATCCTCACGACGGTGCTGCAGGGCGACGTCGTGCAGTCGGCCACGGTCCAGCGGCTCGGAAGCGACCACGAACGGCACGCCGGCTGGGTCGCGGCGCTCGCGCATCTGGACCCGCCGGTCGCTTCGGCGGTCTGCCGGCTCGACGCGCTTGTCCGCCTCCTTGGTGTGGCCGGCTGGGACGGTGCCCGGATGCGTTGCCAGCGTCTGCGCGACGCACTGCTCGCCGGCGAGCCGGCCGGTCGGGACCTGCCCCGACTCGTTCGGCAGGTGTCACGGTCGAGATCGCTCGCCCGCATGACGGCTGGCATCGCGACGACCGGTGGCGAGGACGTTCCCGCCCGGTACCGGCGGTGGCTCACCGAGGCCGTCGCCGCCCTCACCGACGGCATCGTTCCACCGACTGCCGACGAGCCGCACGTTCTGCACCAGCTGCCGGACCTGGTCACCGGCATGGAGCTCGCAGGGATGCGGCTGGTCGTTGCGAGCCTCGACCTCGCGCTCAGCGGGGCTGAAGCGCGGTCGGCTGCGGATGCCTGACGACTTCTCGTTCGGCGGTGCGCTGCTGCTGCCCGTCGTCCTGCTAGCTCTCGCGCTGGTCGGCGCCACCGTGTCGGCGGGCGCGCAGGCGATGGCCGCTGGACGACCGGTCACCTTCGCGGAGCTGCTGACGCCCGTGCGTGCCGGGACGCGCCTGCTGCTCGTACGCCGGCGGACGACCCTGCACCCGGACGCGCTGCTGTGGCGGGTCGGCGGCGCAAGCATCCTCGCCACAGCGGTGATCGCACTCGCCGTCGTCCCCTTCGGCGACCGCGCGGTCGTGCCGTCCGCCGTCGGGATCGTGTGGTTCAACGCCGTGGAGACGCTGCTCTGGGTGGCGCTGTGGCTGACCGGATGGGGTGCCAACTCCGTGCACGGGCTGGTCGGCGGCTATCGCTTCCTGGCGCTCTCAGTGGCGTACGAGCTGCCGTTCATGCTTGCGCTGATCACGGCGGCGGTGTACGGCGAGTCGCTCGACCCAGCCGTCGTCGCCCAGTCGCAGGACGGGCTGTGGGCCGTGGTCGTGATGCCTGTTGCGTTCGTCGTCTACCTGATCGCGGGTCTGGCCTTCAGCTTCTGGGGCCCGTTCGCGCAGCCCGCAGCGGGTGACAGCGCGGGCGGCGTGCTCGCCGAGCTGTCCGGCGTCGACCGACTCGTCGTGCTGCTCGGGCGCTACGCCTGGCTGGTCGTCACGGCCGCCATGAGCGTGCCGCTGTTCCTCGGCGGCGGCTCCGGTCCCTGGCTGCCGGACGTCGTGTGGTCGCTGGTCAAGACCGTCGCCGTGCTGGTCGTGCTCGTGCTCGCCCGGTGGTGGCTGCCGCTGGTGCGGTCGGACCGGTTCGAGGAGATCGCCTGGGTGGTGCTGCTGCCGGCGGTGCTGCTGCAGGCCTTGGTCGTATCGGTGCTGGTCCTGTGACGGGAGGCCTCGCGGAAGCAGTCGTCGGCGGCAGCCTCGGCGTCGTCGCGATCACGGCCGGGATCGCGGTGTTCCTCGTCGACTCGATGGCTCGGGCGACGTACGCCCTGCTGGTGTCGTTCCTCGCCGTGGCGGCGTCGCTCGTGCTGCTCGGGTCGAGCTACGTCGGCTTCCTGACGGTCCTGATGATGACTGTCGAGATGGCCATCATGGCCGTGTTCATGGTCATGTACATGATGAACCCGGCAGGGCTGATGCCGATGTCGATGCGCCACAACACCCGCGGCTCACTCGTCATCGCGGGCGGCACGTTCGTCGCGCTGGCGGTCGGGATCCTCGTCGTGCCGTGGCCGGAGCGGCAAGGCACGCCGCCGCCGGATGTCACGTACGAGCTCGGCATGGCGCTGATGGGCCGGCACATGCTCACGATGATCGTCATCGGCGTCGCGCTGCTCGCCACGATGATCGCGGGCGTCATGCTCACGACCGGACGCGGGCGCTACGACCGCTTCGGAGACGACCTCGACCGGGACGCCCCGCTCGACCCGGTGCGCGGAGGGGTCGGCCGATGACGCTCGAGCTGTTCCTGCTGGTGGCTGCCGGGCTGTTCTGCGTCGGGCTGTTCGGCGCGCTGTCCCAGCAGTCGATCGTCATGCTGATGATGGGCTTGGAGCTGATGGCGAACGGGGTGCTGCTGGCCTCCGGGGCGTTCTGGTGGTTCGTCAGTCCGGCTTCGCTCGACGGGCAGGTCCTGATGCTGGTCGTGCTGGTCGTGATGGCCGTCGAGATGGCCATGGGATTCGGCGTCACCAGTGCGATCTTCCGGGCTCGCGACGTGGATCTCACCGATTCGGCAGCGGACCTCAAGGGATGACGGTGGTCCTGTGGGCCCTCCCGTTGCTGCCCCTGCTCGTCGGCGCGCTGCTGTCGGTCGGCGCTGCGCTGCGTCCCGCCCTGGACCGGGTTGCCGCGCCGGTCGCCGTCGGCACCGCCGGCGTCGTGCTGCTCCTCGCAGTCCTCGCTGCGGTCGGACGGCCACAGGTACGCGCACCGTTCCTGGCCGGCGCCGACGTCGGACTTGCTGTCGACGGGCTGTCCGCCGTCATGGTCGTGACCGTAGCCGCAGTCACGCTGCTGGTGCTGCTGTTCTCCGGCGCCGACCTGCGCCCGGGACAGGCCCGGGCGCGCTTCTTCGGCCTGATGCTGGTGTTCACCGGCGCGATGCTCGTCACCGTCACCGCGACGAACCTGCTGACGCTGCTGTTCGCGTGGGAGCTGATGGGCGCGATGTCGTACGCGCTGATCGGCTTCTGGTGGCGCGAGCCCGACCGGGTGCGCTCTGCCAACAACGCGTTCCTCGTCACCCGCACCGCCGACCTCGGGCAGTACGTCGCTGCCGGCGCTGCGCTCGCCGGAGCCGGGTCGCTCGCGTTCGCGGCGCTGCCCGGCGCCAGCTCTGGTTGGCGCGACGTCGTCGCCGCCGGCCTCATCGTGTCGGCGCTCGGCAAGTCCGCGCAGCTGCCCTTCTCGTTCTGGCTCTCCCGCGCGATGGCCGGCCCTGCCCCGGTGTCGGCGCTGCTGCACTCGGCCACCATGGTGGCTGCCGGCGGCTACCTGCTGCTGCGACTGCGGCCGCTGCTGGAGGTCGTGGACTGGGCCGGGCCGACGGTCGCCTGGGCCGGGGCGCTGACGGCGGTGGCCCTCGGCGCCGTCGCGGTCGTGCAGAGCGACCTCAAGCAGCTGCTCGCCGCGAGCACCAGCGCTCAGATCGGCTTCGTGGTGCTCGCCGCCGGCCTCGGCGCGACTGCCGGCGGCGCCTCGCAGCTCGTCGCTCATGCGGCGGTCAAGAGCGCGCTGTTCCTCGCTGCCGGCGCATGGCTGACCTCGCGCGGGACCAAGGCGCTGCGCTCCCTGCGCGGCGTCGCGCGTGAGGACCGTGTGCTGGGCGTGGCGACCGCTCTCGCGCTGCTCGCGCTGGCCGGGATCCCGCCACTGTCGCTGTGGCTGACCAAGGACAGCGTGCTGGCCGTCGCCCGCGAGGACTCGCTCGCGCTCTACCTCGTCGCGCTGGTCGGCAGTGTGCTGTCGGCGGCGTACGCCGGCCGAGCCCTCGCCGTCCTGGTCACCGTGCGGCGCAAGGACGAGCAACCCGACCCGCGTGATGTCGAGGAGGAGCCCACGGGGCACGTTCCTCGCGTCGCCGTCGGCACCGTCGTCGTCCTGGCGGCGTTCGGCGCCGTGCTCGGCGTGCAGGCGCTGCCGGTGGTGGAGAAGCGCTACGCCGCCGGCTTCGGCGGCGTAGCCGTCGTCCCGGGCCCCTGGGAGCTCGCCCTGTCCGCCGTTCTGGCCCTGGTCGTCGTGCTCGTCCTGCTGCGCTCGCGCGGCGCGTTGTCCGCGGCGCCCGACCTGCTGCGCGGCTGGCTCGGCCTGGAGAAGGCCGGCGCGGCACTCGTCCTGCGACCGACCCTGGCCCTGGCGCAGGTGCTGGCACGCCTCGACGACCGCTGGCTGGACCGCGGCGTCGACGCGAGCGCCAGTGCGACCGTCCGGGCGGCCGAGCGTGCCTTCGCCGGCGACGTGCGTGGCATCGACGGTGCGGTGTCGGCCGTCGCTGCCGCGACCCGGCGGCTCGGGGTCCTCGCACGCCGGCCGCAGACCGGCCAGCTGCACCAGTACTACGCCCAGGCCGCCGTCGTCCTGTCCGTCCTCCTGCTCGTCGTGCTGATCGGAAGGTGAGCGTGCTCAGCCTCCTGGTGTTCCTCCCGCTGGTCGCCGCGGCGTTCCTGGCGCTGCTGCGCGACCGGCTGCCCGGGCGCGCCGCGACCTGGGTCTGGGTCGCGGTCAGCGGCCTCGACCTGCTGCTCGTCATCGGACTGTGGCTGGCGTACGACGGCGGCCCCGGCATGCCCTCCCAGGTCGCGTACGAGGAGCAGGCGCGCTGGATCCCCGGCGCCGGCAGCTCCTACCACCTCGGGGTCGACGGGCTGTCGCTGCCGCTGGTCGCCCTGACGGCGTTGGTGTTCTTCGCCTGCGCGGTCTACTCCCTGGGCAGCGACAGGAACCGCAGCACGTTCGCTGCGCTCTTCCTGTTCCTGGAGACTTCCTCGCTCGGGCTTTTCGTCTCGCTAGACCTGATCGTCTTCTTCGTCTTCTTCGACCTGTCCATCGTCGGCATGTACTTCATCATCGCCGGCTGGGGGCACAGCGGCGCCGCTCGCGCTGCGCTGAAGTTCTTCCTCTACACCTTCCTTGGCTCACTCGCGCTGCTGCTCGGCTTCATCGGCCTCTACGTCGCCAGCGAGCCGCACACCTTCGACATGATCGCGCTCGCCGCGAGCCCACCGCTGGAGGACGAGCCCCTGCTCGCAGGTCTGGTGCTGCTCGCGGTTGGTGTGGGGCTTGCGGTGAAGACGCCGCTGTTCCCGTTCCACACCTGGCTGCCGTCCGCGCACACCGAAGCGCCTGCCGCCGGCTCGGCGGTCCTGGCCGCCATCCTGCTCAAGATGGGGACGTACGGCTTCGTCCGCATCGCGATGACCATGCTCCCGGGCGCCTGGAGCCGCTGGGCGGGCGTCGTGCTCGTCCTGGCCGTCGTCAGCGTCCTGTGGGGCGCGCTCGTCGCGCTGGCGCAGACCAACTTCAAGCGGATGGTCGCTTACACCTCCATCAACCACATGGGCTACGTGCTGCTCGGCCTCGGCGCGGCCGGCGCGGCCGGCGGTGACGACGCCGCCAAGGCAGTCGCCGTGACCGGTGCCGTCACGCAGATGGTCAGCCACGGCCTGATCACCGGGGCGCTGTTCTTGCTGGCCGGCGTGATGTGGGAACGCCGCGGCACCTACGAGATGAGCACCTACGGCGGGCTCGCGGGACGCGCGCCGCTGTTCTCGCTGCTGTTCGCGGTGGGTGCCTTCGCCTCTCTCGGGCTGCCGGCCCTGTCGGGGTTCATCGCTGAGTTCCAGATCTTCGCCGGGAGCCTGGGTCCGGCGCCGGTGGCGACCGGGCTCGCCCTGCTCGGGATCCTGGTCACCGCGGGCCTGTTCCTGTGGGCGCTGCAGCGGGTGCTGCTCGGCGAGCAGCGAACGCAGGGTGAGGCGTTCGCCGACCTGCGGGGGTACGAGATGGCAGCCATCGCACCTCTGCTCGTGCTGTCGGTGGTCATCGGCGTGCTCCCACGCTGGTTGCTCGACGTCATCGAGCCCGCCGCCCGTACCGTCGTCACCCTCGTGAGCGGCGGGTGAACGAGAACCCGCTCGCGCTGCTGCCGGAGGCGCTGCTGCTCGCAGGCGCGATCGGCGGACTGCTGCTCGGCCTGTTCCTGCCCCGTCGCCGGCAGTGGCTGGTGCGGGTCGTGGCCGCGTTCGCGCTCATCGGGTCGATCGCCGCCGCGCTGGCAGCTGCCGTCGATCTGGAGGGGCCTGTCTTCGGCGGTGTCTACGACGTGGACACGGGGACCACCGTCGTGCGCGTCGTTGCGGCTGCGGCCACCCTGCTGGTCCTTGCGCTCGCCGCCGGCGAGCTGGCTGCCTCGCCGCGCGAGACCGAGCTGTACGTACTCATGCTGCTCGGGACGCTCGGCACCGTCCTGCTCGCCGGCGCCGCCGACCTGCTGTTCCTGGGTGCGGCGTACCTGCTCGCCAGCATCCCGCTGTACGGGCTCGCGGCGCTGACCAAGGACGGCTCCGGGACGGAGGCGGCGCTGAAGTACTACCTGATGGGGGCCTTCCTGGGCATCGTCATGTTCACCGGAACCGCGGTCCTGTACGGCGTCGGCCGCTCGACCCGCTACCCGGAGCTGGCCGAGACGCTGGTCGGGGCGCCGCCGGTGGCGGTCGCGGTCGGCGGTCTGGGGGTGCTGGCCGGGCTGCTGTTCAAGCTCGGTGCCGTGCCCGCGCACTTCTGGGTGCCGGATGTCGCGGAAGGGGCGACGACGACGGTCGCGGCCTTCGTCACCACGGTGCCGAAGGCCGGTGCGGTCTTCGCCGTCTACCGACTGCTCGACGAGCCGCTGGGCGATGCTGCCGGTGACTGGTCGCTGGTCGTCGCCGTCCTGGCGGCGCTGAGCATGACGCTGGGGAACCTGGCCGCGTTCTTCCAGGAATCCGTCACTCGGCTGCTCGGCTACTCGACGGTGAGCCAGGTCGGCTACCTGCTGATGGCTCCGGCCGTGGTCGGCCGCAGTGACCTGGCCCTGCCCGCTCTCGCGCTCTACCTGGCGGCGTACACGGTGACGAACGTCGGCGCCTTCGCGGTGGTCGCGGCCGCGCGGATCGGGCCGAGGCTGCAGGACTGGCAGGGCTTCGCGCGCCGCTCGCCCGGGCTCGCAGTCGCGCTGGTCATCTGCCTGCTCGGTCTGGTCGGCACCCCGCCGACCGGCGTCTTCGTTGGCAAGCTGACGGTCTTCTCGGCCACCGCCGAGGGCGGCTACGGCTGGCTGGTCGTCGTCGCGGCCGTGAACACCGTGATCAGCCTGTTCTACTACCTGCGCTGGGTCGGGCCGGTCTTTCGCGCGGCCGAGCCGGGAGCCGCCGCCGCTCCCGAGCCGTGGAGCAGCGCTGCTGCACTGACCGCCGCAGTCGCCAGCGTCGCCGTCGGCCTCGGCGCCGGTGTGGTGCTCGCAGGGGTGACGTCATGAGGTGGCTGCTCTCGCTGCTCTTCGGCCTCATGGTGCTGGTTGTGCTCCGTGACATCTTCCACACGCTGCTGCACCCCAGCGGTCACGGCCGGCTGAGCCGGGCAGTGATGCGTGGCGTGTGGTGGGTCGCCCGCCGATCCGGCCAGCTGGGAATGGGGCTCGCCGGACCGCTGACGATGATCACCGTCATCGCCACCTGGGGGGTCCTGCTGGTGCTGGGGTGGGCGCTGATCTACCTGCCGCACCTGCCGGGTTCCTTCTCCTACGCACCAGGGCTCGACCCGGCAGTGCGCTCGCAGCTGGCTGACGCGCTCTACCTCTCACTCTTGGTCGGCGCGACGCTCGGCTTCGGCGACATCGTCCCGCAGGCCGGGTGGCTGCGACTGCTCACCCCGCTGCAGGCGTTCATCGGTTTCGCTCTCTTCACGGCATCGGTCACCTGGATCCTGCAGATCTACCCCGCACTTGGCCGGCGGCGCGCTCTGGCCGTTCGGCTGCGCCTGCTCACAGACCAGCAGGACGGCGCGCAGGCGCTGCCCGTACCGGTTCTGCACGCAGTCGCCGCGGAGCTGGTGGCTGTGCGGGTGGACCTGGAGCAGTACACCGAGACCTACTACTTCCACGACGGCCCGGCGACGTCACTCGCCCGCGTGCTCGCAGCCACCGTCTCCTTGGCAGAGGCAAACGCCGCGGCCGACGACGCGGAGCGGCAGATGGCCGGAACGGTGCTGCTGGGGGCGGTCGACGAACTGACGGGCGTTCTTGACGCGCAGTACCTCGACACCCAGGGGGACCGAGGCGAGGTGATCGCGGCGTACCAGCGGGACCACCGCCAATGAGGCGGGTCAGGGGAGCAGCTCGCCACCCGCCTCTTCAGAGTGCGGCCCGACACCGGTCGATGCAGTGAGACCGGGCCGCTGTCACCTCGCCTCGACGACGCCCATCATGCCGTTGTCCTCGTGGTCGAGCACGTGGCAGTGGTACACGGTGCGACCGGCGATGTCTGCGAATCGCACGCGGATGATGGCGCGCCCTCCCGCCGGGACGTTCACCGTGTCGCGCCAGTTCGGAATGTCACCTGCGCTCGGTTCCACTACCTGAAAGGGCCACACGTGCAGGTGGAACGGGTGGTCCATGGGCGACGCGTTCTGGATCGTCCACTCCTCGGTGGTCCCGAGTCGCACACGCTGATCGACCCGGTTGGGGTCGAACTCCTTGCCATCGATCGTGAAGCTCATGCCTCCAAGGCCCATGCCCATCGCGAAGGTGAGCGTCCGCCGGACCTCCACAGGCTCCCGTCGTAGGTCCGGCAAGCGGCTGCCCAGGACGGGCAGCGCCCGCGGCGAACTCTCTGCAGCGGTGACAACGGCGGTGGCGAGCGGCACGCTGTCCACTGATCCAGACTCCCCGCGCATCATCATGCCCGACCCCATGCCGCCGCGGTCGTACGGCGCAGCACGCAGCAGGTGCTCTCCTGATTCGGCGAACTGCACCACGACGTCCACCCGATTGCCCGGTGCCAGCAGGAGCTCGGGACGTTCGACTGGTCCGGCCAGGCCCTGCCCGTCGTAGCCGAGCAGGTGCAGTACGTGCCCGTCCAGCTGCACATTCAGGAACCGCGCGCTGCAGCCGTTGATGATGCGCCACCGCTCGACGTCACCGCTGGCGGCGGTGAGGCGGGGCCGAACCTGCCCGTTCACCAGGACGAGCAGCCCCTCGCGCCCCATCATCCGCTCCGGTGTGCTGACCTCTTTCAGGCCTCCGTTCGCGTCCAAGGTCGTGTCGGTGACCACGAGCACGCGGTCGCGGTCGACCTCCACGTCGCTGCCGTCGACGACGAGTGCACCGACCAGGCCACCGAAGACCTGCTCCGCGACCTGCCCGTGCACGTGCGGGTGGTACCAGAACGTGCCTACCGGGTGATCATCCGGGATGCGGTACTCATAGCGGAACGTCTCACCGGGAGCGACCTTCACGAAGATGTTGTCGCCGTTGCCCTCCGGGCTGACGTGCAACCCGTGTGTGTGCAGGTTGGTGGCCACGCCAAGACGGTTCACGAGCTCTACCCGCAGGACATCGCCCCGGCGCACCCGCAGCGTTGGGCCGGGGCTCGTCCCGTTGTAGCCGTACGCCGCGGTGCGGCGCCCGGCGAGGTTCACTCCTGCAGCCGCTTCCAGGCGTACGTCGAGCCGACCCTCTCGGCTGGAGATCGTGGTGGGCTCGACCAGGTCCGGTCCCACGCGCGCATCGAGGACACTGCCGCTGCTTGCGTCGTAACCTCGCCAGAGGCCGGCCCCGCCGACGGCTGTGGCGGCCATGCCGAATCCGGCGAGCTGAAGTGCCCGTCGGCGCGACAGCTCAGCGGTCACGCAGGACCTGCATCCGCTCCTGGTACTGCTCAGTCGTGAGCTCTCCACGCGCGTACCGCTCTTCGAGGATCGTCCGCGCGTCGCGTCCCGAGTCACCGCGCGTCCGGGACGCCCGCGCCAGTCCGATGGCGACTGCTACGAGGCCTCCGAGCACCAGGAGGACCCAGAGCCACATCCAGCCGCCCATGAACATCGCTCCGTCCCACATGTCGTCGTCCCACATCAGGCCCTCAGATCCCGTTCCTCGGTCATCGTTTGTCTAGGATACCCCATGGGGTATTCACCACTGCGTGTCGGTGGTTCCGACGGGAGGCCACGACACGTTCGAAGTCGGCGATCTCCCTGGCTCGTCGTCGTCAGCATTGATCCGCTCCATAGTCGTACTCCCGACTCATCGCCGGGCTGGTCGAGTGTCCTGCCCACTCGGCAGTGTGTCGCTGAGCCTGCCGCAGCACTACGGTTCGGTCCGGCAGCGCTGGACTGCGTTGTACAGGGCGGCGAGGGAGATGCCTGCGCGATGCAGGACCTCCGCGCGCTCGCGTGCCGGGTCGGGCCGGACCTCGACGACGCCGGGCAGCGGCAGTATCCGTCGCCGGATCTCGTCGGCGTCGCGCGCCCACTGCTCCCGGCACGCCGCCGGCGACGCCTGCCCCTACGCCAACATCTGCGAGACCTGCGACAACTACACGCCCGCCGCCGAGTTCATCCCCGCCCTGACTGACCAGCTCACCGACGTCCACGCGCTCCGCACCGACGCCGAGCAACGCGGATGCAGCTACTGGGGCCTGCTGCACGGTCACGTCCTGAACGAACTGCAGGAGGTGGTCGTCGACCCGGAGGAGACGGACGCCCTGCTGCGGCTGGGCCTGCACCGTCTGCCGAACAAGGAGTTCCCTCGGCTGCGGGGCTTGGCCAAGGCGCTGCTTGACGGGTACGACGGCGCCGCAGCCCTCGACGAGAGCCTCGACCTGCTCCTGAACGGGCTCAAGCCTCCTGAGCCGGCACCGCGCAAGGCGGCTCGACGAAAGGGCTGAGCCAAAGGGCTTGCATGTTCGCGGCCGTCGGCCGGGTGACCCTGCGGCCCGCGGGGTAGGAGCATGGAGACTCGGTCTCTACGACTGCGACTGAGCCGGAGCAGCCGCTCACGCCCAAGGCCCGCGCCGCAGCCCTGCGCTACCTCGCCGCCACGCCCGGCCTGACGGTCACCGGCATGAAGCGTCCCTGGTTCTCTGCCGCCTCCTTGCGATGCGGCAGCGGCCCGCCGGGAGGTGCCAGTCCAGGACGGCGACGATCCCTCCCGGCGCCAGGAGCCCCGCCGCCCTGGCGAGCAGGACGCGCCTTCGGTCCGCGGCGAGGTTGTGCAGCACGAACGAGATCACCACGGCGTCGAACGGCCCCGCCAGGTCGGCGTCGAACACGTCGCCGACGACGTACTCCGCGGCGGGCCCGGCGCCGCGAACCGGCGAGCATCTCTGGGAGCGCGTCGACGGCGACCACTCGGGCGCCGGCGGCGAGGAGCCGCTCGGTGACCTGGCCGGTGCCGCAGCCGAGCTCCAGCACCCGGTCACCCGGGGCGAGGGCGAGGGTGTCGACGAGGCGCTGGCGGAGCCGCCGGCTGCCGCCCGACGGCGCGAACAGGACGGCGTTCAGCAGGTCGTAGAGCCGCGCGACCGGGACCTCCATCGGTCATGCCTACCGCGACTGCGTCGTACTGAGGGTCGTTCGTGCGCTCATCTGTCGGACTCGCGGTGGCTCGCGGCCCGGCAGGAGCGCCCGCACGGTCGGCGAATAGAGTCACGGACAGGTAACACCGCAGGCCGGGCCCGTCGGGGCGGCCTGCGTCGTCATGTACACGACCCGGAGGTGAGCGCGGTGAGCGAGGCACGTCCGCGTCGCCGCGGCGTTCACGCTGCGCCCCGGGCAGCGCTGCCCGTCGTGAGCACCGTCCGGCCCCGGCACGGCAGGCTCATCCCGAAGCCGTTGACCGCGCTGGTGCTCGGCGCCGCCGGAGGTGGCCTGGCGCTGCTGGGCGCGATCGGTCCCGAGGCCCCGGCGCAGGACGGCGCTCCCGCCCTGGCGGCGAACGGCGCCGTGGCGCCCGCGCCGCTGGACGACGACCGGTGGGACGACCGAGCGAGCCGGGCTCGCCGGGCCGCCGAAGCCGACCCCGAGCCCGCGCCGGTCCTGACCAAGCCCGCGGCGATCCCTGTGTCGAAGCCCGACGCGCCGGTTCTGCCGGGCTGCGACGGCAGGGCGCACGACCTCGCCGGCCACGCCAACGGCAGACTCTCCGACGACGTGCTGTGCACGCTGCCCGGCGGGTCGGGCGAGCGGCTTCGTGCCGACGCCGCCGTCGCGTTCGTGCGCCTGGCCGCCGCCTACCAGCAGGACCTGGGCGAGTCGGTGTGCGTCACCGACGGGTACCGCCCGCTGGCCGAGCAGCAGCGACTGCGCCGCCTCAAGCCCCGGTTCGCCGCCCGACCCGGGTACAGCGAGCACGGCTGGGGCCTCGCCGTGGACCTGTCCTGCGGCGTCCAGTCGTTCCGGACCCGACAGCATGCCTGGCTCGTCGCGAACGCCGGCGACCACGGCTGGTTCCTGCCCGACTGGGCCCGGCGCGGCGGGACGCGTCCTGAGCCGTGGCACTGGGAGTCCTCCGGCACGCAATAGGGACCTTCGGCCCATGCCCGTGCACCCGCACGGATCTACGGTTCAGATGAGCTCGAAAGACCGGCAGGCCCGTCTCCCTCGGGGCAGTCCTGGTGATGTCCGGCGTCGGCGTCGGCGGCGGCGCGGTGTTCCTGCTCTGGCCGCTGGCCTGCATGGCGATGATGGTCGCGATGATGTGGGGCATGGGCGGCATGGGCCGCGGCGGCTCCGCTCCGGCGGAGCACACCCACGACGACGGCCTGACGCACTCGCACAAGTAGCGGACGCCAGTCTGCCGGCGCCGGACCCGAACGACGCAGGCGCAGGCGATGGCCTCGATGAACCACGGTAAGCACACCTACCTGATGATCGGCATGGTTGACCCGCGGGGCCTTCCCGCAGGCCGTCCCGGCACGTGACAGGTCGGCCTTGGAGGTCGCCATGAACAGCCCCCGTCTTTCCCTGCTGGTCAGCTCGGTTCTGGTGGTGCCGATGGCGCTGGTCGTCGGCGCGGCGGGCCCTGCCGCCGCAGAGCCGCCGACCACCACGCCCGGCTCGCACATCTCGTCGTGCGCGCAGATGCCCGGCTTCACCGGTCAGCACAACCCGGGCCACCACCGCGGCCCCGCCGCCTCGCACGACATGGACGGCATGGACGGCATGGACGGCATGGACGGCATGCACGGCTGACCGAACACCCCGCCGGCTCGACCGGCCACCGGTCGCCCCAGCGGCCACGCGCGCTCGCCTTGCGGAAACATCCGTGCAGTCGCACGGTTGTACGGTTGGAAGGAGGCTGCGATGGCGATAGACCACGACCACCCGGTCGACCCGGCGAGGGTCGCCGCGGCCAAGGCCCGGCTCATCGACACCGAGGAGGCCGGGCGCCTGGCCGGGCTGCTCGGGCTGCTCGCCGACCCGACCCGCGCTCGGATCCTTTACGCCCTGGACCTGGTCGACGAGCTCTGCGTCGGCGACCTGTCGCTCGCGCTGGAGGCGACAGAGGACTCGGTCGGCTATGCCCTGCGGGTGCTGCGGACCGCCGGGCTGGTCAGCACCCGCAAGGACGGCCGAGTCGTCTACTACCGGCTCTCCCACGGCTTCCCCGAACCGCTGCGCGACCACTGCCTGCGCGCACTGGTCGACCTGTCCCGCACCGTCGAAGACACCGACGGCGACCCCACCGCTGAGACCGAGGATCGTCCGTGAACGCCACTGAGATCGCCGTCGTCCTGGGCGGTATCGCCGTCATCGCCGCGCTCGCCTGGTACTTCTTCGCACCGCGCAAGGCCGTCGGCGCGCAGCTCGAAGGCGGCCGGCAGGTCGTCGACATCACCGTCCGCGGCGGCTACTCGCCGAACCTGGTCAGGATCGAGGCCGGCAAGCCCGTCCGACTGCGGTTCGACCGGCAGGAGAACAGCGACTGCTCCGCGCGCGTCGTCTTTCCCGACCTGCGCAAGAGCGCGTCGCTCGCCGCGTTCGGCACGACCACTCTCGATTTGGAGATCACCGAGCCCGGCGAGTACGCCTGGGCCTGCGGTATGAACATGCTCCACGGCACCCTCATCGCCGAAGCCCCCGGCGGCACCACGGCTGCAGGTACGGCGGACAGAAGCACGCCGCAGGCCGAGCACCAGCACGGCGCCGGCCACGACACCGAGCCGGAGCGCGAGACCGCCCGCGCCGTCGGCGTCGGGCCGCGGCTGGACGCCGGCCCCGGCCGCGACCGCGCTGAGTACGCGCTGCCCGGCGCGCTCCGGAGCCTGCCCACCGACGTCGCCCGCGCCGAGGCTGAGCTCCAGGCCATCGCCGGCGTTGAGAACGCGCAGGTCAACTTCGGGATGGAACGCGCCGTCGTCATGTACGACCCCGACCTCGTCACCGCCGATGGACTCACCGCGGCGGTCGCGAAGGCCACCGGCTTCGCCGCCCGCCTCCGCGCCGAGCCCGGCAACGCCGACACCGAAGACGCCGAGGCCGCCGACCGCAAGGCCGAGGTGAAGGACCTCAAGATCCGCGTCGCGATCGGCGCGCTGCTCACCCTGCCGGTCCTGTACGCGGCGATGGTCATGGGCCTGTTCGGCGAGCAGTACGTCCCGGACGTCCTGGAGAGCCGCTGGGTGCAGCTCGCGTTGACGCTGCCGGTGTTCCTGTGGATCGGCTGGCCCATCCACTCGACCGGCTGGCGGGCCCTGCGCAACCGCAGCGCGGAGATGAACAGTCTCATCGCGCTCGGCACCCTCGCGGCGTTCGGCTACAGCGTCGTTGCGACCGTCGTCCCTGACGTGCTGCCCGAGGGCGTGCGAGAGGTCTACTACGAGGTCGTCTCGTTCATCGTCACGGTCATCCTGCTCGGGCGGCTCGTCGAGGCCCGGGCCCGCGCCGGCACCGGCGACGCGATCCGCGCCCTGGTCGGGCTGGTCCCAGCAACAGCCCGGGTGATCCGCGACGGCGCGGAGGTCGAGATCCCGGTCGGCGAGGTGCAGGTCGGCGACGAGATCAAGGTCAAGCCCGGCGAGAAGATCCCGGTCGACGGCGAACTCGTCACCGGCACCTCCAACGTCGACGAGTCGATGGTGACCGGCGAGAGCGTCCCGGTCGCCAAGGCCGTGGGCGACGAGCTGATCGGTGCGACGGTCAACCAGACCGGCGCGTTCACGATGCGTGCGACCCGCGTCGGAGCCGACACGGCGCTGGCGCAGATCATCAAGCTCGTCCAGGAGGCCCAGACGTCCAAGGCCCCGATCCAGCGGGTCGTCGACAAGGTGTCGAGCTACTTCGTCCCGGCCGTGCTGTTCCTGGCCATCGCGACGTTCGTCCTGTGGTTCATCCTGGGCCCGGAGCTCCCGCTCGCCGTCGTCGCGACCGTCAGCGTCCTGATCATCGCCTGCCCGTGCGCGCTCGGGCTCGCCACACCGCTGTCGATCATGGTCGCGACCGGGAAGGGCGCGCAGTCCGGCGTGCTGGTCAAGAGCGCCGAGGCGCTGGAGACCGCGCACAAGCTCCACACGATCGTGCTCGACAAGACCGGCACGATCACCCGCGGCAAGCCGTCCCTGACCGACGTCGTCACCGTCGGCGGTCTGGACCAGGACCAGCTGCTCCGCCTGGTCGCCGCCGCCGAGGCCGACAGCGAGCACCCCCTCGCGTCGGCGATCGTCGCCGGCGCCCGGGACAAGGGCCTGGACCTGCCGGCGGTGACGACGTTCGACTCGGTCACCGGCAAGGGCGTCCGCGCGACCGTCGACGGCCGCGAGCTGCTCATCGGCAACGCCCGGCTGCTGCGCGACGCGAGCATCGACACGGGCGAGCTCGACGCGCACGCCGACCGGCTGGCCGACGAGGGCAAGACCCCGATGTACGCCGCCGTCGACGGCAGGCCCGCCGGGCTCGTCGCCGTCGCCGACACCGTGCGCCCTGACAGCGCCGTCGCCATCAGAGCGCTGCAGGACATGGGCCTGGAGGTCGTGATGATCACCGGGGACAACCCCCGGACCGCGAACGCCGTCGCCCGACAGGTCGGCATCACCCGCGTCCTCGCCGAAGTCCTGCCCGACCAGAAGGCCGCCGAGGTCCGCGCGCTGCAGGACGAGAACAAGGTCGTCGCGATGGTCGGCGACGGCATCAACGACAGCCCCGCGCTGGCGCAGGCCGACGTCGGCATCGCTATCGGCACCGGCACTGACGTCGCCATCGAAGCCGCCGACGTGACGCTCATGTCCGGTGAGCTCCGCGGCCTGGTCACCGCCGTCGCACTGTCCCGGGCCACGATGCGCAACATCAGGCAGAACCTGGTCCTGGCGTTCGGCTACAACACCGCCGCGATCCCGATCGCCGCCGGGCTGCTCTACCCGTTCACCGGAGCGCTGCTGTCCCCGATGATCGCCGCCGGCGCGATGGCGCTGTCGAGCATCAGCGTCGTGGTCAACGCCGTCCGGCTCAACGCCTTCGCTGCGCCGGCTCTCGACGTCGGCGCCCCGGCGACAGCCCAGTCCCCGACGGCGCCCCGGCAGTCCGCGCGGACCGGCAACTGAGCCGGCACTGCATCACGGGGCGACAGACCGCGGTGCCGCAGCAGGAGACCAGCCCGTGACGGCACGGATCCGGAGGCACCCGGTGCTCGCCGCTGCGGTCGGGGTCCTGCTCGTCGCCGTCGCTGCCTGGGCGGTCAAGCTCGCCGGAGTCGTCCGCAGCGTCGACGCCCGGGCCGAGTACTGGTCGCAGCCCCGGGGCGAGCCAGGCGGCCTGCTGTACGTCGCACTCGGCGACAGCGCCGCCCAGGGCATCGGAGCGAGCACCCCCGACAAGGGCTACGTCGGCCTGATCGCCGCGCGGCTCCGGACGAGCACCGGCCAGCCCGTGGAGGTGATCAACCTCAGCCGCAGCGGCGCCCGGATCGACGACGTCCTGGACCGCCAGCTCCCTGCGCTGGAGGCGCTCGGCCGCGAGCCCGACCTGCTCACCGTCGCCATCGGCGGCAACGACGTCCGCGCCTACGACCGGAAGACGTTCGCGGCGGAGGCCGAGCGGCTCGCCGCCGCGCTCCCGCCGGGCGCCTACCTTGCCGACGCGCCGTACTTCATGCACGGGAAGTGGCAGCGTGACGCCCAGCTGGCCGCCGAGATCCTCACCGACGCCGCCACCGCTCACGGCCTCCGTCCCGTCGCGCTGCACGAGGCGCTGCGGACGCAGGGTTGGCAGGCGATGCTCACCCAGTTCGCCGCCGACTGGTTCCATCCCAACGACCGGGGCCACCGGGTGTGGGCCGACGCGTTCTGGAGCGCCGTCGAGGCCGACGCCGACCCGCCGCGCGATGAGCACGCCCCGCCCCCCGTACGACGTGAGGCGTCCCGGCGCGCCGCCGCGCCGCACGGCTCGTAGCCTGATCGCTGTGGACACGGGCATCGGCGGGCGGGCGCGGCGCGTCATCGCCGTGCTCGCGATCGCAGTGGGCGTCCTCGCCATGCACGGACTCGCGAGCGGCCACCACGGCGCCGTCCCGGCGCTGACGGCCACGACGGCCGCCGTCGAGCAGCACGCCGCCGGCGCCGCTCACGCCGCCGAGCACGCTGGGCACCAGGCGCTGGCCGCCGGCGCGACCGCAGCCGCGCCGCTGCACGACGTGCTGGCCGGCGGCTGCGACGGCGACTGCGGCGAGCACCCTTCGGGGCTGGCCCTGCTGTGCGCGGCAGTCCTGCTCGCCGCCGCCGGCGCGATGGTCCTCGGACTCGCCAAGCGCACCTGGCGCACCGTCCCCTCCACCGGCCCGCCGGAGCGTGCCCGCACCAGCACGTCGGCGCCGCTCCGGCGCCTGGATCCCGTAGCGGATCTCTGCATCAGCCGGACGTAGGCCGGCAGCCCCCGCGCGCCCGACCCTCTGGGGCCCGCGCGCACAGCTGCCCGCCCATGACCGTCCCCCTGATCTCGCTAGGAGCAACTCCTATGAACAAGCGCACCATCGTCCTGCCCGGCGTCCTCGCCGGCATCCTGCTGCTCGCTGCCTGCGGCGGTGGTAGCACCGACACGACCTCCACGCCCACGACCGGAAGCGGCGGCGGCTCGTCGTCCTCAGATGCTGAGAACGCCGACTTCAACGACGCCGACGTGGCTTTCGCCAGCGGCATGACGCCCCATCACGCGCAGGCGGTCGAGATGAGCGAGATGGTTCTGGACAGCAACCCGTCCCCGGAGGTCGCCGCCCTGGCCGAGCGGATCAAGGCCGCGCAGGACCCGGAGATCGCCGAGCTCAACGAGATGCTCGACCACTTCGGCGTGGAGAAGGACTCCTCCGGCGGTCACAGCGCGCATGGCGGCGGCGACGGCGAAGCCGTCATGCACGGCGGGATGATGACCGATGCGCAGATGCAGGACCTGATGGCCGCATCGGGCGCAGACGCCGAGCGGATGTTCCTGACGTCCATGATCGCTCACCACGAGGGTGCGATCGAGGCGGCCGAGACCCAGCTCGCCGAGGGCACCTACGCGCCGGCGCTCGACCTGGCCGAGCGGATCAAGGCCGACCAGGCCGCCGAGATCGCCGAGATGGAGCAGCTGCTCACGCAGATCTGAGACCGGGCTCGCCGGTCCGCGATTCCTGCGCGGGCCGGCGGACCCGCCTGCCTGCCTCACTCGCTCTGCTCCCGACCGGAGGGCCCTGTGTCAACCCGTCAAGACCGCCTGCCCGAAGGCCGCTGGATGGCCGTCGTCGCCGTCGCTCTGCTGCTGCCTGCGCTCATCCTGTGGCTCGCGTCCCGGAGCCCGGACACCGCCAGCACCACCGACGACAACCAGACCAGCCAAGAGCCGGCCGACCAGCGGGTGGACCTGGCCGAGTTCGGGATGGAGCACGTCCACGGCCTGGGCGTGAACCCCGCCGACGGGAGGCTGTACGCGGCGACGCACTTCGGGGTGTTCTCCGTCGCCGATGACGGCACCGCGACCCGCGTAGGCAACGCCCAGGACACGATGGGGTTCACCGTCACCGGCCCCGACACCTTCCTGGGCTCCGGCCACCCCGACTTCGCCCAGGACGACGAGCCGCTGCTCGGCCTCATCGAGTCGACCGACGCCGGCCGGACGTGGACGCCGCTGAGTTTGCGAGGCGACGCAGACTTCCATGCGCTGTCGGTCGCACACGACCGGGTCTGGGGGTTCGACTCGACCAGCGGCACGCTCATGTCCACCACCGACCGCAAGCAGTGGCAGAGCCTGTCACGGCTGCCGCTGCGGGACTTCGCGGTCCACCCGGCAGACCCCGACGAGCTGCTCGCAACGACCCAGCAAGGACCGGTCCGCAGCGACGACGGCGGCCGGACCTGGCAGCCGATCGCGGGCGCCCCGTCGCTGGTCGTGCTCGCCTGGCCGCGCCAGGACGTGCTGTACGGCGCGGACACATCCGGCATCGTTCACATCTCCGCTGACGGCGGCGCCACCTGGAGCCGGCTGGGCGAGGTGGGCGGCGCCCCGGAGGCGATGACCGCCACCCAGGCCCAGCCACTGAACGTGTATGTCGCCGTCGGCGACAGCGGCATCGTCGTCAGCGACGACGGCGGACAGAGCTTCGCCGACCTCTACCGCCAGCCGTGACCCCGGCCCGCCACCGCGCCCCGGGCCGCGTCGCCGGCCTGCTCTGGCAGCGGCCTCGGCACCGCGCCGACGAGCCCCGGCCTCGATGGCATCGGCCTGGTCAGGCCGCGGTCCTGCTAACGGGAAAATGAACGCAAGCGGGCAGGCGACAGCTCCCGGCGGAGCCGGGACAGGCTTGTGACGAACTGGCGGGTTAGGCGGCGGTGGGTTCGAGGGTGACCTTGTAGCCGAGGGCTTCGAGG
>Ga0335397_10001896_pt1 | contig 28440 bp, 36 predicted proteins | sample MAT04_FD_205740 | JGI IMG/M metagenome (GOLD analysis project Ga0335397, IMG submission 205740) | Freshwater microbial communities from Lake Fryxell liftoff mats and glacier meltwater in Antarctica - MAT-04 (spades assembly) (version 2) ... | reverse complement strand
GCGGTGCTGGCGATTGGCATCTTATTGCCGCTGGCGTGGCTGGACAATCAGATGATCGAGGTCAGCAAACGTTTCTTTGGATTCAATCCGGGCTTGTTGCTGACGGGTAGCGTGTTTGCGCTGGTGTACGCGGCCAGCATTCGCTTTTACGGCGTGGCGTCGAGCAGCGTCGGTGCTGCGTACTCGCGCTTGCCGCGCCATGTTGACGATAGCGCGCGAGTGCTGGGGGTGAGCGGTTGGGCGCTGTTCGCCCGCGTTCACTGGCCGTCGCTTAAGTCCGGCGCGTTGGCCGCGATGCTGCTGGTGTTCATCGATACGTTGAAAGAATTGCCCGCAACGCTCACACTGCGACCGTTTAACTTCGATACGCTGGCGACGCAAACTTATAACCTTGTGAAAGACGAGCGCCTTGGTGAAGCAGCATTGCCGTCGCTCTTGATCGTGCTCGCGAGCTTGCCCGCCATCGCGCTCCTCGCTCGCGTTCACAACAAAAGAATTCAACAGAAAAACGTATGACCATCGCCCGCACCAAGTCAGACAAACCGCCGACCACTGTTCTGGGTGATATGACGCCCAAGCAATTCATGGCGGCGCATTGGCAGAAGCGCTGGCACCTGATACGCGGCGCGATGCCTGAATTCAAAGAGCTGGTTGACGTGAAAACGTTGTGGACGCTTGCCGGATCGTCGAGCGTGGAGTCGCGACTTATCATTCGCGACGGCAAAAACTGGAAGCTGGAGAGCGGCCCGTTCAGCAAAAGGCAAATCGCCGCGCTGCCTGAGCGCGGCTGGACTTTGCTGGTGCAAGGCCTCAACCTGCACGTGCCCGCCGCCGATGCCCTGCTGCGGCAATTCAATTTTTTGCCCTACGCACGGCTCGATGACGTGATGGTGTCGCTTGCTGCACCCGGTGGCGGCGTGGGTCCACACTTTGATTCGTACGACGTTTTTCTGCTGCAAGGAATCGGCACCCGACGCTGGCAATTGAGTGAGCAGAAAGATCTGACGCTCGACCCTGCTGCGCCGCTAAAAATCCTGCAGAAACTGGTGCCGACTGAAACGTTCGAGCTAACTGCAGGCGACATGCTTTATCTGCCGCCACAAATAGCGCATGACGGCGTTGCGATGCAAAGCGAAGGCTTTTGCACCACTTACTCGATTGGCTTTCGCGCACCGACGCGGCAGGAGATCGCCGATGCCTTTCTCGATTGGCTCGGCGCAACCAGTGAAATTGATGGGCGCCTGAGCGATCCCGACTTGCCCGCGACGCTGACTCCCGCAAAAGTACCCGCCAGTTATCAACGGGAAGTGCTCGGCGCGATTGCCGAGATGCAAATTGATCGCGCCGCGATGAAGCAGTTCGCAGGGTGCTTTGCCACCGACGTCAAACCGCAAGTTGAATTCGATGCCCCCGAGCCTCTGATGACCCGCGCTGCATTTGCCAAAGCTTGCGCTAGCGCAAAGGGCGGCGCTGTGAGTCTTGCCGCAGCTGCCCTGTGTCTGTACGATGACGAGTATCTGTTCATCAATGGCGAGGCGTTCGTGATTAAGGGTGATGGCTATTTCTGGCGCGCGCTGGCTGACGCGCGCTCACTGGCGGTTCCGTCGACTGTGGCTCGCGAGACGATTGACGCGCTCTACGCGTGGTACTCCGATGGCTGGCTCAATCTGGTTGATGTCGTCTGGCGATGAACGGCGCGCAGAACGAATCGGGTGCTATGCCGCTGCCGACGCCCAACATCTTCCGGTCACTGCTGTCGTGGGATGACGTGTCGCACGCGTTGAACGAATTGATCGAGCGAACTGAGCACACGCTCGATGTGTTTGACCATTCGCTTGCACTGCAGGACTGGGGCAGCCGAGCCCGATGTGAGGCGCTCCAGCGCGCCGCACTGGTACACCACGTCAACGTTCGGATTCTGGTCGTTGACGTGCGCTTTGTGTCGACGCAAGTGCCTCGACTACTCACACTGCTCAAGACGATTGGCCACAGAGTCACGATTCTGGAGAGCGATGCACACGAGCTTCCGGAGTGCAGTTACGCTGTTGCAGACCGACAACACTTTCTTTTTCGCCCCAATTCGGTGCAATCACAAGGAATCCTGAATTTTGGTAATCCTGCGAAATCAATAGGTTACGCCAATTCTTTTCATGTACTTTGGGAACAAGGCGGGCAACGCGTCTTCCCCGAGCAGCTTGGGCTGTAAATCCAGCCATTTCCCATTTTCGGGTTTTCGCTATACTTTCGCTCCTCACTCAGTTCTATTCCGATTTCGCTCATCGGGGTGGTCTCCACTGAGGGAGATTCTCCTTAAGGCACACACATTCGTTAACGATTCACGTTGTAAGGAAACAATAAATGAAGAAGTCCCTCCTGGTCGCTGCGCTCATCGCAGTTAGCCTTGTCGCTTGCGGCAAAAAAGAAGAGCCAAAAGCTGCTGCACCTGCTGCCGCTGCTCCGGCTCCCGCTCCTGCCGCTGCTGCACCCGCTCCAATGGATGCCGCTAAAGATGCGATGGGTAAAGCTGTCGACGCAACCAAAGATGCAGCAGCGAAAACCGCTGATGCAGCCAAGGATGCCGCTGGCAAGGCCGTAGATGCAACCTCAGCTGCTGCAGCAAAATCTGCTGACGCTGCCAAGGATGCTGCTGGCAAAGCCGTTGAAGCTGCAAAAGATGCAGCCAAAGACGTTAAAGACGCAGCCAAGGATGCCGTGAAGAAGCCCTAATCGGTTTCAGTTAACGCAACCTCTAAAAGCCGGTTCCATTTATGTGACCGGCTTTTTTTCGTCCTCGATTTGTGGCGCTACCGTTTCGACTCGATGCTGAGCCATTCGCAAATCGTATGCAGCGACTCAATGGTCTCCACGCCCGAGGGTAATTCATGCTCCTGAATGTGCGCCAGATCAGGCACCCAATGGGCGCGTGCGCCTGAGGCCACGGCGGCGGTTAGCCCCGGCAGCGAATCCTCAAACGCCCAGCAGTGAGCGGCCGCAAAGCCCAGTCGGCCCGCCGCATGAAGATAAAGATCAGGCGCTGGTTTCCCGTGAACGACCGCATCACGCCCGACCACCACGTCAAAATGTACGAGCAAACCGGCCTTTTCGAGCTTGTGTCGCGCGAAATGGGTGCTGGTTGATGTGGCAACCGCTGAGCGCAAACCAGCCGCTCTGACAGCCGCTAAAGCGTCAACGACGCCCGATTTGACAGGCACACCTTTGTTGACGCGCGCCTGGTACTGCTCGTTCCAGACCCGCTGATACTCGTCAAATGGAAATTGCTCCCCGAACTCCGCGATCAGCATGCGCCCAAGCGCGTCGCTTCCGAGGCCAATCATGCGCAACGCTACAGCCTCTGAAATCGGATGTCCGATCACACGGGCAGTCACGAACGTCGCTTCTTGCGCCATGCGTTCGCTGTCGATGAGCAGACCATCCATGTCGAACAAAATTGCTGCGGGATGATCGCGCCGACTTTTGCCAGAATACAGCTTTTCGCTGGAAGCGCTATTAGATGGGGGCTGGTTCAGAAAATTCGCATAACTCGACTTTTTCACTTTTATCGTCCTAGCCCCTGCTCAGTGGTGATTTCAACGTAAAGCCATTGATCGTTCGAGCTACAAAATCGTAACCCATTCGAGCCCCTCATCTTGCGTGGCTACAAAAATATCCTCCGCTGCGCCCCCCAAGGCGGCGGCGAACGCATCTTTCGCCAGATGGGCGCGATTGTTCTCACGGCTCAAATGCGCAGCCACCACGCGCTGCAACCGGCTGCTGGCCACGTGCGCCAGAATCTCGGCGGAGGCGACATTCGACAAATGACCGTAGCGCCCGGAAATGCGCTCTTTGAGACGCGGCGGATACGACGAGCGGAGCAACATGTCCTCGCAATGGTTGGCCTCCAGAAACAGCGCATCGCAATCGGAAAGAGAGGCTTCAATGTGGGGCGTCGTCTCGCCTACGTCGGTCAACACGCCCAGGCGGCGCTGCCCGTCGGTCAACGTCATCTGCGCAGGCTCGCGCGCATCATGCGGCACCGGAAACGGCAACACCTCAATGTCCCCCACCAGAAATGCGTCATGCGAGTCAAAGCCACGCAGCGTGCAGCCGTCCCAACGCGATTCAGTGGCGCTTAACGTGCCAAACGTGAGCCAAACCGGAATGCCGAAGCGCCGCGCGAAACGTGGCGCACCGCCGACGTGATCGGCGTGCTCGTGGGTAATGATGATGGCGTCAATGCGCTCTGGCGCAAGGCCCAGACGCGCGCAGCGATTGACGGTTTCCCTGATGCCAAAACCACAATCAATCATGACTGTGGTTTGCGCTACCTGAACGACTAGGGCGTTGCCTTCGCTTCCGCTTCCGAGACTGGCGAACCTCACGCGCGACTCAAACTCGCCGCCGCGTTCAAGGGCTCAACGGCTACTGCCAACTAGCGCAGTTGCGCGTGCAGCAGCGTGACTATACGGGTGCCGATGGCGGTCGCGTCCGGCGTACCTTTGCTGTCGAGCACGCGAACGTCGGTCTTGCCAGCGGTTTCTTTCACCGTGATGCGATATTGCTCGGTCACTTCCCTGGTTTCAGTCCGCCAGAATTTGAGCTTGTCGAGAATGCCAGGCTCATTGTTGGCGATGGTGTCCGGATCGGCATAGCGGACGAAATAGGTACCCGCAGTACGGTCACGATCCACCACGGTGAAACCGACGCGATCCAGCGCCAGACCCACGCGACGCCAGGAACGATCAAAGGTATCGGTCATCGACAGGCTGGAGACGCCACCCACCGTTACGATTTGCGCCTGATCCACGCGGGCGGCTGCAGCCGCGGGCGACACGGCGGCCTGAGCGATCTGGATTGCCTCTTCCTTTGGCGCACCCAAATACTGCATCATGCGATTCAAGATTTCGGCCTCGTACTCGGGCTCGGGTTTACGCTGCTCATAACGAAACACGGGCTGCGTGCTGCTGCCAACGTTTTTCTCTTCGAGGCCACGGTGGCTGATGTAGATCTCGGTGGTGCCGTTGGCACCGCGTTCAAGGCGCGTGCGATATTTATCGCGCGTACCGCTGGAGTACACCTGATCAAACACTTTGCCGATGGTGCGGCGAATGATGTCTTCCTGAATGCGCGCGCGATTCTCGGCCCAGTCGGTTTCCATGAGCCCGATGCGCGAATCGTCTGACACCAGCGTCATGTTCATGCTCGCCCAGAATTCACGAACTTTCGGGAAATTCACCTCCGGCGTGCCCGGCACCACCAGCCAACGCTCCGTACCCGCACGCTCGATACGCATGCCCGAAACGGCTGGCAAAACACCGCCAGCCCCCGACAAAACCGCAGCCCGATTGGCGGAATTTACGCCCGAAAGTGTGGCCGTGCCCGCACGGAAACGTTCGTCGTATTTTGGCGGCGTCAAATCCGGTGGAACTTCCAGTGAAGGGCCCGAAGTGGCGGCCTTGTACTCGACACGCTTGGCCTCAAACGGGCTGTACTCGGCAATCGTGCTGCAACCGCCCAAGGTGACTGCAACTGTCGCCAATGCGGCGAGCGCTAACGTTGAAACTGATTTCATTCGTGTTCCTGTTTCTAAAGTCTTGGCGTAATTTTCTAGAGCAATCCGGCGTGGCGCATTGCGGCTTCAAGCACGGGTTCAAATTTTGGCGTGAGCGGTGTCATTGGCAAACGCGTGGTCGCGCCACACCTGCCCATTCGTGCCAGCACCCATTTCGGCGCAATCGGATTGGCCTCAACGAACAGATCAAGGTGCAACGGCAAGAGCGTATCGTTGATCGTCCGAGCGGCGGCAAAATCACCCGCCAATGCTGCGCGACAAAGGTCAGCCATCGCCTTCGGCGCGATGTTTGCAGTGACAGAAATCACACCATCGCTACCCATCGCGATCAGCGCCAGCGCAGAATCATCATTGCCACTGTAGACCGCAAATCGCTTGTCAAGTTTCCGCAACTGACGAAGCAGTTCACTGCCACGCCCGATGTCACCGGTTGCATCCTTGATGCCAACGATGCCGGGCACAACAGCCAAGCGCATTGTCGTTGCCGTCGCCATGTCTGCCACCGTACGACCGGGCACATTGTACAGAATCATCGGGAGGTCAACGGCCTCCGAAATCGCCTTGAAATGCTGGTACAGACCCTCTTGTGTGGGCTTGTTGTAATACGGCACGACCGAGAGCGAAGCGTCCGCGCCAACTGACTTCGCGTAGGCCGACAAACTGATCGCCTCGCGCGTCGAATTGGCGCCGGTACCGGCCACGACTTTGATGCGGCCCGCAGCATGCGTCACTGTGGTCTTGATCAGAAGCGCATGTTCGTCGACGTCCACGGTCGGCGACTCGCCGGTGGTGCCCACGATAACAATCGCCGCAGTGCCGGACGCCACATGCCAGTCGATCAGGCGTTTGAGTGCATCGATATCCAGCGCGCCGTCGGCGTGCATGGGGGTAACGATGGCAACCAGACTGCCTTGAATCGGGGACGATGCGTCAATGGGCATGGATGTGAACAAAAATCGAAGCTAACTTTGGATGTTAGCGCAGGGCGCATGCGCTCGTCTCGGGGCTTGGATGACCGGGCTTTCGTGGTCTAAAATAGCTCGAATGGGGAAACACAGATTTTTGGCATACGTGCCGCTGCTGCTGGCGAGCATTGTTGCGACGTCGCTTTCGACGTCGGCGCTAGCCGTATCCAGCGACGAATCAAGCGCACAGGGGCCGCTGCTGCGCGCCGAAAAAGCGCTGCGCAATTTCGGTGATAAGGCCCAAGATTCTGCTGCCAATATCACGAGTTACGCGCTGTCACTCATTGGCGTGGACTATCGCTTTGGCGGCAACACGCCGGAGTCAGGGCTCGATTGCAGCGGTTTGATTCGCTACGTGTTTCAACAAGCCACCGGCATTTCTCTGCCGCGTAGTGCGCGAGAACAGGCCCGTGTAGGCGAATCGATCAAGCGCAATGATTTGCAACCCGGCGATCTGGTGTTTTTCAACACGCGCCGTTTCCAGTTTTCGCACGTCGGGCTCTACATCGGTGACAACCGCTTCATCCATGCGCCAAGCAGCGGCGGTGCGGTAGAAGTATCCAATCTGGATAACCGCTACTGGCAGAAGGCGTTTAACGGCGCACGGCGAATTGTGAGCGGATTGCCGGATGTGACGGCGCTGGTGATTCAGTCTGCACAGGCAGCTTCGATCAATTCGACGCCACCTGAAAAACCTTCGCCGTTATCAAACACCCGCAGCGCTGCCGAGCACTAACGCGCGCTGGCCTTTTTAAGCATATCGATTATGGGCTTGTGCTCTTCGCGCACCGCCCAGTCGTAGGCGGTTTCGCCCTTATCATTTTTCTGGGCTAAATCAGCGCCGTACTCAAGCAGCACCTTGACCACTTCGGTCTTGTTTTCGCGCGCTGCCATCATGAGGGGGCTGATACCGGTCGGTGACGACGCAACCGGATTCGCGCCCTGATCGAGCAGATATTTCGCAACTTCGGCATGCCCGTTGACCGACGCGTAATGCAGCGCAGTCCAGCCTGTGCTGTTCACGTCACCACCCTTGCCGCGCAGATAGCGCACCACCTTGTCATGTCCGTTGAGCGCGGCAACCATGAGGGCAGTATCGCCCCACTTGTTGCGCAAATTGACCTTCGCGCCCGCGTCAACCAGCGTCTGTGCGCTTTGCAGCAAGCCGCTGCGCGAGGCGACCAAGAGCGCCGGGTCACCGCGTTCGTCCACCGCGTCAGGCTTCACGCCTTTAAGCAACAGGGCGCGCACCTCGCTCGGTCGGTCAAGGTCAATCATCTTGAACAGATCGGCCGTGTTGGCGCTAGTTTGAGCGAACGCGACGGGTGAAAGGAGCAAGGCGGCGAGCATTGAAGCTCTGACAGATACGCGCAGACAAGTAGGAATCATGGGGCCACCCGAAACAGTGAGAAAAAGTTATGACTGGTGGCAAGGCCAACAGTTTCCACGTCGATTTCGCGAACCGCCGCAATGGCCGCCGCGACATGAGGGACGAACGAGGGCTCGTTGCGCTTGCCGCGATAGGGCACCGGAGCGAGATACGGCGAATCGGTCTCGATCAGCATGCGCTCAAGCGGTACACGCCGGGCGACGTCGCGTAAGTCCTTCGCACTTTTGAAACTTACGATGCCGGAAAACGAGATGTGGAAACCCAGATCCATCGCGGCGCTAGCGACGTCCCAGGTTTCGGTAAAGCAGTGCATGACGCCGCCGACTTCGTCAGCCCGCTCTTCGCGCATGATGGCGAGCGTGTCCTCGGACGCACTCCTGGTATGAATCACCAGAGGCTTCCCACATTCCCGCGCAGCGCGAATGTGCGTGCGGAAACGTTGTCGCTGCCACTCAAGACCGCCCTGCAAACGGTAGTAGTCAAGTCCGGTTTCACCAATCGCCTGCACTTTTGGATGTTGCGCTCGCGTCAGCAAATCTGCAATTGTCGGCTCTTCAATATCTTCGTAATCGGGATGCACGCCCGCAGTCGCGTAAATATTGGCATGCCGGTCCGATAGCGCAACGACCGACGGCCACTCGGGCAATGTAACGCTGATGCACATCGCATGAGAGACGTTCGCCGCGCGCATGCGCTCAACCACCGCATCTCCATCTTCGGCAAAGTCGGAGAAATTGATGTGACAATGGGAATCAACAAACACAATGCGCCCCACAAATGCATTTTTTAGAGGTGTCCACGGGCTGGAACCGGACAACGTTGCGCGCAACGCTACATTGTGTGTGTGGGTCGTGAGGACGCAAGCAGAGCGCCAAGAATGCCTTCAATACGGCGTTTGGCACCGCGACCCGTGTCGTCTTTGGTGAACTGAACGCCGATGCCCTGCGCCCGCGCCCCCTGAATTCCGGGTGGCGTGATCCACGCTACTTTGCCCTGCACCGCAATGCGATTCGGGTCGTCCATCAACGTCAACAGCATGAATACTTCATCGCCCAGCTTGTAAGCCCGAGTCGTTGGAATAAAGATACCGCCGCCTTCGACCCACGGGATGTACGCTGCATACAGTGCCGTGCGCTCACGAATGTTGAGCGAAAGCACACCCGAGCGCGCGCCTCCAGGCGCGCTACGCCCGGTGCCGGTGACAGTGCCCATGCTGGTAGGAGTGCCGAGACCGTCTGAATCACTCATGAATGGTTATTGCTCAAAATCCCGTCGCTTCGATGACTTAGCGACTAAAAAGCGCCCGATAATCCAGCAGCAGCGACTCGCATTGCAGCCGTGCAGAGAGCGTGGTGTCGGGCAGATAACGCTTGCGTAACAATGCCCGATGATAGCGGAGCGCTTCGGACAGCGGTAGCTTTGCGGCCAATTGGGTCAAGGCTTCGGACTGATCTCTGTATACCATTGGCAACAAATTGGCGCGCGCGCGCGACCAGTCGGACGTCCAGTCAGCGAGCCATTGCAGCAGATCGGTGAAGCGTTCGCGCTTCTCGTTCTTGCCGCCAGCTTCGACCCAGGCCCCCCAATGCAGCGTCGGAAATTGGCCTGGGCGCAGCAAATCACGCACGAAGGCTTCATGTGCAGACGCTCGTCCCGAATTCGCCAAAGCCACCGCCGTCAGCGGCTCGCCACGCGTTCGCAGCAACAGAGCGTCAATGTCCACACTTGCAACGCCTTGCGCGCGCATCCATGTAATCGCCTCCTCGGGGGTTGGACGCGGCAATGTCATTCGAAGCGCGCGGCTGCGAATTGTTGGCAGCAGTCGCTCCGCTTGCGAAGTCACCAGTAACCATCGCGTATTCGGTGGAGGTTCCTCCAGCGCTTTGAGTAGTGCGTTGGCACTCTCACGAGCCAGCGCGGTTGCCGGATCGACCAGAAGAACGCGGCCGGGCGAACCCGCAGCCGAGAGCTGCATAAAGTCCAGCGCTTCCCTTACGACGTCAATCTTGATGGTCGGCAATTTGACCGTTTCACCATCGCCAGAGTCCGGCAGCAAGCGCCGGAAATCGGGATGCACATCGCCCGCAAGCCAGCGGCAACTCGGGCATTCACCGCACGCGGTTTGATCTTTCGGATTCAGACATAAGAGTAACGCCGCGAGTGAAGCTGCGGCCTGCCCCGCGCCATCGCCTGCGCGTCCAACGACCAGCCAGGCGTGGTGGTGCGACGACACCATATCATGCGAGCGCGCAAGCCAGGGTCGATGCCACGGGAGAGGACTAAATTCCATCGTTAGTCCGAAGACTTGAGCAATTGCTGGGCGCAAGCCAGCACTCGAGCGCGCACGGTGTCCTTCGACTGCTCACTCGACAACACTTTGATGCGCTCCGGCTCCGCTGCGGCGCGATCCAGATAAGCCTTGCGTACGCGGTCATGAAACTCCGCAGCTTCGGATTCAATTCGATCCATGGCACCGCGCTGCGCCACGCGCTCTTGAGCCGCATCACGCGGCAAGTCAAAAAGTAATGTCAGATCGGGCGTGAAATTCGGATGCACCCAGTTCGCCAATTCGGCAACACGCTCAAAGCCCAACCCGCGACCACCGCCCTGATAGGCAAAAGTCGCGTCCGTAAAGCGATCACACAACACCCAGTCGCCTCGCTCCAGCGCAGGCCAGACGACACGTTCAAGCTGTTCCCGACGCGCGGCGAACACAAGCAATGCCTCACTATGCGGGCTCATCGCACGATCCAGAAACAGGGCACGAATCGCCTCGCCCAGCTCAGTGCCACCGGGCTCGCGGGTGACGACAACCGTTTTGTGACGCGCCGAAAGCAGCGCACGCACAGCGTCGATATGCGTACTCTTGCCCGCACCGTCGATGCCCTCGAACGTGATGAATTTGCCGCGCAACCCAGCCATTACTTACCCAATTGAAATTTAGCTACAGCACGATTATGTTCTGCGAGGTTCCTGGAAAACTCGCTGGTGCCGTCACCTCGCGCCACAAAATACAAAAATTCACTGTTCGGCGGGGCGACGGCTGCGCGCAGCGATGCCCGTCCCGGCAATGCGATGGGCGTCGGCGGCAAGCCGTTCCGGGTGTATGTGTTGTAGGGCGTATCGGATTGCAAATCAACTTTACGCAGATTGCCGTCGAATTTTTCTCCGAGACCATAAATCACGGTCGGATCGGTTTGTAGTCGCATGCCAATGCGCAGGCGGTTAACAAACACCGAGCCCACGAGCGGCCGGTCGGCGTCACGTCCGGTTTCCTTCTCGATGATCGAGGCCAGAATCAGCGCTTCGTAAGGCGATTTAAGCGGCGTGTCAGCTGAGCGCTGCTCCCATGCGCGAGCGAGCTCCTCTTTCATGCGCTTGTGCATCAGCTTCAGGAGCGAATTGGCCGAACTTCCGGGTGCAACGAAGTAAGTGTCGGGGAAGAAGTAGCCTTCCAGTTCAGAAACATCGGTCGCAAGCGCCTGCTTAAGCGTTGCGCGCGGCGGCAGCGAGTTCGGCGCGAACGTTGCTACTCCGTCGGCTGGCGTAGTCGACAGCGACGCATAAAGATCAGACAAACGTGAGCCTTCAATCGTCGTGATGGCCAGTCGCTGCGCATTGCCCGATTCAATCGCTGCGAGGATGTCGGCCACGGTTTGCGGCGACTCAAACAAATACTCGCCAGCCCGCAGTTTCCGGGCGCTTCCGCGAATGCGTGCGACCGCCTGCACCACAACACCAGGAGCGATTTCAAGGCGTTCGAGTTCGGTCGCAAGGCGCGTCAATGAACTTCCCTGACGCACGCTGAGACTAACCCCTTCAGCGGGGATTGTGGCGGGCCAGAGCGGCAGTGCGAACCAAGTAGCGAGAGCGACCGCAGCGATGCCGAACAAGCCGGCGAACAGTTTCTTCATGAATGCGTGATAGAAGGGCAAACGCCGCCAAAGTCTGGAATCCTATAATTTTGCCTATGTTTGCTCTGCTCTCCTCTCGCCGCCGAAATAACTCCGGTTTCACGCTCATCGAACTGATGATCGCCGTCGTCATCATCGGCATCCTTGCGGCCATCATCGCGCCCAACGTAATCGGTCGTTTACATGACGCCAAAGTCTCCGCAGCCAAGCAGGACGTATCGACGCTGGCGCAATCGCTCGCGATGTATAAGCTCGACAATGGGCGCTTCCCAACCGGCGAACAGGGCTTGAAGGCGCTGGTTGAGAAACCCGTCAGCTCGCCGCCGCCTAACAACTGGCGCACCGGCGGCTACATCGCCCGCCTGCCTAACGATCCATGGGGCAATCCGTATCAGTTTGCCAACCCTGGCCTGCACGGTGACATTGACGTGTTCAGTACGGGTGCAGACGCGAAACCGGGCGGGGAAGGCGAAGGCGCGGACATAGGTTCGTGGAACCTCTGAAGATTCATTTCTCGGGCGCATTGTGTCGTTGCGGAGTGCTCTCAATCCTCATGTACCAGGGCGTACATTGCGGTTGATGCGCGCTCTGCGCCTAACACTGCATCCCGATAAATGAATCTACCATCCGCACTGAACTCGCGTAAGCGACGCGGGTTCAGCCTGATTGAAGTACTCGTCGCAACCGCCATTCTTGCTACAGGGCTCATCGCTGCGTCGCGTGCAGCTTTAGTTGCAACCAACGATCAAGGCGCATTACGCGACCGGACGCTAGCTCGCTGGGTCGCCCATAACACGCTGGCCGAGATTCGTTTGCAGCCGCAGCAGGCACAAGTAGGCAATGCAAGCACTCTACAAGTGCAGCAAGCTGGCATCGAATTCACCGCACAGACCAAAGTCACGGCCACACCGAGCCCCCTGTTCTCGCGCGTCGAGGTGGTGGTGGTTCGCACCGGCGGTGATGGCCACGTACTGGCGCAAGCGGTTGGGTTTTCTTCGCGATCATGATGCCCGTTAAAACCTCGCGTGCTCGAGGCATGACGCTCGTCGAAATCATGATCGCGCTTTCAATTGCGTCGCTAATGACGTTGACTGGCTGGCGGGCACTAGACACCTTGCAAGTCTCTCGTGATCGCGTGGTCAACGACGCGGCGCAGTGGCAGCGCCTTGATGACTTTTTCGCGAATCTCGAGGCTGATTTACGGCGTGCTTCACTCTCTGAATTTTCGGCCAATAGGGACGCGATGGCGATGGTTCAGCCGTCGCTTTCACGCGGTGTGGATACGCGCCGCGTGAGTTATCGCTGGATGGTACTGAAGGATCGCGTTGAAGTAATTCGAGAAGCCAGCGGCGAGCGTCTACCCGTAGCCGAAGTGCAGTCAATATCGGTGGTGTATAGCGCAGACGGTGTCTTATTCGAGCCTGTGATCAACGCCTATCCACGCGCCATTCGCATCAGTGTCGTTCCGCTCACGACGTCTGGCGCATTGCCGCCAGTTGAACGCATTCTGGCGCTGCGATGACACATTCGAGGCAACGCATTGGCGGTGCAGCGCTGGTTGTCGCCCTGCTGCTCACCGCGCTGGGCGCAGCCATCGCGACGCAAATGATTGTGCCCCTCTCCGGCTGGCTGGATCGCGAGTACCGTGCGCGCGACACCCAGGCCAGCTACACGCTGGCCGACGCCGCAGCATCGTGGGCGATCACGGTGCTGGCGGCGGACACGCGTTTCGGTCCGCTCGATCACTACGGGGAGCTTTGGGCGACACCCTTGCCGCCGACACCTGTTGAGGGCGGCACGATTGAGGGCCGCATTACCGACCTTCAGGCGCAGTTCAATCTGAATAACCTCGCGCCACGCGGCATGAAAAGTGCGGCCAACGTTACCCTGGCTAAAGCTCTGTTCGCGAAGGTGGGGATCGCCCCCGCGCTCGTCGACACCCTGGCTGATGCCATCGATAAAGACGACATTACCGACGACGGCCAAAGCGAGCGTCAGCGCTATGGACAAGCCTTGCGCAATGGGCCGCTGCGTGACATGGCAGACCTGCTCGACGTGCCCGGCTTCACCGATGCCGCTGCGCGAGCGTTGAGCGAAATCGTTGTTGTGCTGCCAGAAGCGAGCCCCATCAATGCCAATACTGCGTCGAAGGTGCTTATTGCGGCTGCATTCCCGGCGGCGACACCGGCCGAACTCGACCGCGCAATGGCACGGCGTGAGCAACAACCCTTTTCCGGGCCCAACGATCTGGCGACGCTGCTAGGGCAGCCCGCTTTGGACGGCGTGCTCAGCACGAATACGCAATACTTCGCCGTGGACGCAGTAATTCGCTTCGAGCGCGTCAGTCATCGCGTACAGTTGCAGATTGCCCGACCACCGAATGGTCGACCGACCCTCCTTACGCGGCTCATTTCGAACGCCTGAATCCGATCAAACTTTGGCACTGCAAGACACCTCAACATTGTTAACACCGCCTGAACTCGGTGTCGCCCGCATGCGAATTCCGGGATTTAGCCGACTGACTGTTGCCGAGCAATTGCGCGCGGCAGCGCTTGCACTCAATCGTGATTTCGGCGTGGGTTCGACTCATCTTAGGCTCGCTGCGCAGGCCGTAGCCTTGTCGCCCGATGATGCGTGGGTCGCCTACACGACACACAGCGGCACCGCCAATAACGCGCTCTCGACCCATTTATTCAATGCGCTGAGTACTGGCAAAACATATTGGGTCGGCGCGCCGGGCGGGTATATCGTTGGCACACAAGGCGCGGTGGGGGTGGAGGCGACGAGCCTCGCTGATGATGCCGGTCTGCCGGCCGTCGTAGCCTCCGTGCTCAGCCCGCCTGCGGGCAGTCCATCTGTCGCTAACGATTGCATCCTGGTTGATCGCGACCGCGCGCTGTTGAGTGACGACACGTTAGCTTTGTGGCAGGCGGCCAGTGGCGTATCGATGGTGGATGGAAATTTTCCATTGGGCGTCGAAACACGATTGGTTGCAGCGCCCAACCTGCAGACGGTCGCTCGATCAACCACGCTGGATGTGGCTCTGCGTTACGCCGCAGTAGCTGGTGTCGTTTGCGCTTTGATCGCTGGTGCAAAGTTCGCGATGCTGCCATCTATCCACACCTCTAGCACCGCGCAAAAGCAACCCTCGCCGGGCGCACTGCTTGAACGAATTGCCACCGTTTGGCCCGACGTTCTGGCACGCACGCAAAATGCGACATACGCCAGCGGCGCGTGGGTATTTGCCCTCGGTGACGCGTTCGATGCGCCCACTCAATCGAGCATGCAACGCGCACTCGCCGCGAATGGCCTGCAGGCTCAGGCCACTGGTGCGCCAACGCCTCGCGTCCGTATCTATCTCGCACCATGAAGCTAGCCGCCAACACAACGATGAACCGCTTGCAACTGCGCCGCCTGGCCTACGTTGCGATCCTCGTGTCGTCCGTGCTGGCGACGATTTTTTTGCTGCGCGCACAGAGCCAGCGCGAGGCGAGTATCCATGACGCTGCGATTCGCAACGCCTGGCAGACCGAAGCCATGCCAGTCAGCGGATCAATGTCGGTAGCGACCGTGCGCGCACGCTTCAACATCACGGGCGGCGGCGCGACGGGCGACCTTGCGTGGCAAGTCGCCAACGCGAATGAATTGCGGGCAAGTCTCTCGGCGCTTGATCTTGCCGCGGTGAAATTGCGCGAGGTAAAAGTGGCGCGGCGCAGCGCTGGATTTTCAGTTAGCGCAGAGCAGATTCCATGAAGCGCTTATTGGTTTTCATTCTGCTGATTGCGGTTGCGTTGAGCGTTTTCGTCTGGCAATTGACCGCGTCAATCATTGCTGGATTCTTGCCCACTAACGCCAGTCGCTTCGTGCAAGTGCATCGACTCACCGGCACCTTCTGGCGCGGTAGTGCGTTGTTTTCGACGATTGGTGTTTCGCCCACGCTTTCGGTTGCGTGGCAATGTCAACCGTCGATCATGTCGCTGGGGGCGAGTTGCGCGTTGTCTGAAAGCGTGAGCGGCGTGGTTCAAATCAATCTGCTGTCAAGCACGCTCACCGCAGAAAAAATCAACGCTGTTCTGCCGGTTCATGTCGGCGGCGGCGCTGCGTTCATGGCTGAATCGCCACGTGTTTCGCTCGACGTCGCGTCGCTAACAATGACAGCAACAACGCTTGCGATTCGAGGCAGTGTTCGCGCTGAATCTGCTCGCTATGCATTTGGCCAGGCCCCGCTTGGGCTCGGCGAAGTTAACGCCGATTGCAAACCGGACGCTACCGCCGCATCAACACGTTGCAGCATCAGTAATCGCGGTGGCAATGCGCGCCTGGATGGTCAGCTCTCATTGACGCCACGCGGTGCCAGCGGCACGCTCGAATTAACGCCGTCAGGCGCACCCGCGCAGCGCGTCACGTTCTAACCGCGCACATTGAACTGGCGCCGGCCTGCGACTCAAGTCCAACGCCCAAGCGTTAAGCACAGAACTCCAACGCAAAAACCACAATCGCCAGCATGGCGTATAGGTTGCTGTGTTCGATAGAACTTTCGCTATGTATGCTCTTCCTTACGCTGCCGCCAACGGCTACCATCTCACGATGGTCGATTCTTCATTTTTTCCTTCACGGCCTGCAAAGCCTGTGTGCACAACGACCCTAGCCGCTCCGGCTACGGCGGCAGCGGACGCACTTTTGGAACGCGACCGCGTATTGACAGCTCTCGTCGCCCGCATGGCGAACAAAGACGAAGGCGCTTTGTCAGAACTTTTTGACATGGTCGCAAAACGATTGCACTCGTTCGCGCTGCGCGTTGTGCGCGACGAAGGTTTAGCCGAAGAGGTGACCGAGGATGCGCTGTTTCAGGCCTGGCGTGAAGCGAACCGGTTTGATGTGGCGCGCGGCAAGGTCATTACGTGGCTGCTAACCATCTGTCGCTCACGGGCGCTGGATGCACTGCGTCGTGCCGACATCGCGGAATGCGTGGAAGACCCGGACGAGTTCCGTTCGCAAGAGGCGAGCCTTATGGCCGAGCCGGAGCAGCTGATCAGTCAATTTGAAACCAGCAGCGCGGTTCAAGCCGCGCTCTTGATGCTGCCTCCGAAAGAGCGGCAAGCGGTGAGTCTCGCGTTTTTTCGCGGGCTTACTCATCAGGAAATCGCAGACCGCTGGCAGATGCCGTTGGGTTCGGTGAAGACTTTGATGCATCGCGCGTTCGCTCAATTGCGCACGCAACTTGAGGCACAACAATGAATAACGACACGAACCCCGTGAACGGTATGGACGACGAAACTTTCCCGCCTTCAGTCGCGGGCCCGATGGCCGAAGCGGTGCGCGCTGCCCCACTGGACCCGATGGCTGAGCGGTTCATGAAATCGCGCCTGATGACCCGTGTGCGTGATCTTGAACGCGGAGGCGTCACCCATACCGTGCGACCTGATCAAGGCGAATGGGAAAAATTCAGCCCCCGGATCAAGATGAAAGTGCTGCGCCGCGAAGCCGATGGCAGCAGCATGAGCTACCTGCTAAAGCTTGAACCCGGTGCATTCCTCGTGCCGCACAAACACTCGATTGATGAGGAATGCGTCGTGCTCGAAGGCGAGGTCATGATCGGCAGCGAACGGGTCGGCCCCGGCAGTTATCACCTCGCCCCGCGCGGCATGGTGCACCAACCGATCCGCTCGGAACACGGCGCGATTTTGTTCATTCGCGGCAAAGAACCGAACTGGCGCGACACGGCGGTCACAGAGACTTTGCGGGCGATATTGCGCTGATTTCTCGATTCAGCTTTTCTGTGCAACGACGGCTACATATGGGCTGTCGTCTCATTTGCGCCTAAGTCGATATAGAGCTAAAAACGTCTCTAGCCCCTAAGCAGAATACATTTCACGAAAAAGCTGATGAGTTAGAACTGACAGCTAACACCCATGATTTCGTGCGTAGCTTGACATCATGCCGACGCCGTGACAGACGGTTCCACGGTCGGCGCCATGCTCAACATGCGCGCCGGGCCATAAATCGTAGCGAACGGTACATCCTTGGCATCTCGCCCTGTTCCAACCCGAATTAGCCATTCGATCTGGGCCATTTCTGTGGCGTCGAAAATCACCCATTTAAAGCCGAGCCAGACTTCGAACACGGCGTGAAAGTCCGGCGCGCCTTCTGGGAATTTGATGTAGCCGACGACGAACCGTGCGGGGATGTTGAGCGCGCGACAAAACGTAATGCCGAGGTGCGCGAAATCACGACAGACGCCTCTACGTTGCACGAACACGTCACACGCAGTCGTCGTCGTGTCGGAGGATCCAACGACGTACTCGATGTTGTCGTGAATCCATGCGCGAATTGCCTCGACCCGGCCCCAGCCCGGCGGCAGGTTTCCGAACATCTTCTGCGCAGCGGAGGCGAGCAAGTCGGATTCGCAATATCGCGTGGGTGACAGCAGATGCACAAACTCCGACGGGATTTGAGAAACTGGAGATTCGGCCAGTTTGTGAGTGTCGTAGTCCGGCGGGATGACATCGACCGTTGCCTGGTAGCGCAGACTTAATTTTCCCGCAGGAATGTCGCCACGCGTCAGGCGGTTGCCGGTCGGGGTGTGCACAAAAGAGCTCATTTTGGCAGCGGGCACCAGCGTCAGTTTCTCTTTGACGATACGCTGATCGGGCGAGTTAATCGCTTCAATTTGAAAGATGAAGTGCGACGTAGCATCGAGCTCGTATCGCAAGGTGCAGTCGATGTCAAAGCGCATCGGGGATGGCGGTAATTTCGGCGCTTGCGGCAATTTTGCCGACGACTGATCTGTCGAATCCAGCGTTTCTGGCACTACAACCATGATTTCGCTTGCGGTTGCAGTTGAACGGGATCTGGCAAACGCATTTGGCGCATCGTTCTACCCTCGAGCACGTAACTTTGTTTTCCGAAGACAGCACCATAACTTTGTAGAAAGAGTCTGGACATTTGCTGGCGCATGCCCGGGATTTGGTCACGGTTCACAATTCGTTTGCTGCTTTATCAGCCTTCGTTCAGAAGCGACAACTGTATCTGCGCGGAACAACTGTCACATTGAGACAGCAGCGAAAGGCGATGTAGTCCCACGCCTACGATGACTGATTCGGGGCACCGCTGATCGAATTCGTTCGCGTCGGGGTGTCATGGCCCGCATTCATGCGAACGCAGACTTCACGGGCGATCTCTGCGCCGAACAAAAACACGGCTGACGAATAGAACAACCACATCAGGACAACCGCCAGACTGCCCGCTGCTCCGAACACGTCGGTGGTGCCAATGCTGGTGAGATACAACGCAAACAGGCTTTTGCCGAGCACGAACAGAATCGAAGCGCAAGCCGCTCCGATAGCTGCCGCGCGCACTGGAATCCGCTTGTCTGGAAGCACCTGTAACAACACGCTGAACATGAACGTCAGCAGCACCAGACTAATGGCCTTCTCGAGGGTCTGAAAAATAACGGAGAGCTGTGTGTCCTGAATCACAAAGTGCTGGAGCGCGGCAACACCTGCATCCAGCACCAATGAAATGATCAGCAGAAACGCCAGACCCGTCACCAGCGCAAACGAGAGTAACCGCGCTTTCACCAGCGCCCAGGTCGACAACAACAGCGGCACGTCCGACGACGCTTGCGAGCGGAAAACGGTGTTGAGCGAGGCCTTCAATTCAGCGAACGTGACGGAGGCACCGACCACGATGGCAATCACCGAGAACATCGTCGCGCCGGTCGACGCGCGTGACTTCCATGCGCTTTCAACCGCGTACTGTACGAAGGTCGCGGTTTCTGGCCCGAAGACGCTGCGCAACTGACCGTAAAGCTGGCCAGAGGTAGCATCCGCCCCGAACCAATACCCCGCGATGGACACGATGACGAGCAGCATCGGTGCCAATGAAAACAACGCGTAAAACGCGAGCGCGGCGGCCAGCGCGCTGCAGCGGTCATCAATCCACCCGAGCGACGCAGTCCACACAACGCGCAGCGCCGCGAAGCGTCTTTCGGGACGGTCGTGCTGATGCAACAGCGCACTCTCCACCCGGTGCTGTGACAACGCGGAGGGACGGGATTTCATGATGGTCTCGTTGGTCTTTTTCTGCTGACGTGACAGCGTTCCAAAAGGTGGCTACCAAAACCCAAAAAGGGCGCTACGCCTGGATGACGTAGCGCCCTATTGCGCTTTACGGGCGTGCTGCCTAGCTCTTGCCGAACTTCACTTTGGCATCGTTCATGCAAGCCGTTTTTGCATCGCCGGCAAGCGCGTCACAACGCTGTTTCGCTGACGCGTACGCCGCATCCGATTTGTCCTCAACCGCGTCTTTGCGGGCTTCGGCTACTTTTTTCGTGTCGGTTGATTTGGCTTCAGCGGCCACTTTTGCTACTTTAGCGTCGGCCTTCGCTGCGACCTGCGCGGACTTTGCATCCTTGACGCAGACGTCCTTCGGGTTGCCGGTCAGCTCGCCACATTTCGCCTTAGCGATGTCGTAGCCTACGTCAGCACGTTTGTCGCGCACTTTGCGATCTGCTTTGGCGCTTGGCTTGTACTTGGCGTCCAATTCAGCGTTGGCGATTTCGTACTTGCCTTTTGCTTCCATCGTGCAAACAGACTTCGCGTTTCCGGTCACTGTTGAGCAAGCCGTGATGGCCGCCTTACGGTCGCCGGTCAGGATTTGGCCAGCGGCCTTGTATTCTGTTTGGGTCAACGCTTGCGCAGGCAATGCGATGGCCATGGCGAGGATCGCCATTGAGGGGATCATTTGAAATTTCATGGGTATTTCCTTCGAGAAAAATTGCGTGGATTAGCTACAAAAACATAGCGGGTTGAGGTGACGTGCAACGGGGTTAAACGGTAACGGTGGGACTTTTGACGTGCTGGTGATCACCCATTGCAATGGGTTCACCGGTGATCGTGGATGCAGCCAGAGACAACATACGCACGACCTTGTTGCTGTTCGAATCCCAGTACTCGGCCGCTTCGCAATCGACACGTAGCAGGACGAGCGTTGGATCGTCCTCGCCTTTCGGAAACCACGCCTTCGCCATCGGCGTCCACAGCGCGTGAATGCGCGTGCGATCACTGACGACGGCCGCGCGTCCTGAGAAGCTCACGTACGAGGCCTTCTTCGGTTCAGCGAAGGACACATTCACGCGATCAAGCGCCAGACCGTGGCAAGTCGCGTTGCTGGTGAAGAACCAGAGGCTCGCTTTTTCATCCATTTCGAGTGGCATCATCGGACGACTGGTCAGCGTTTGTGAACTGACGTCCAGCGTAGTGACCATCGCTACGCCGATGTCGGCGGCGAGGTCCGCGATTTTTTGCAAGCCTTCCGAGGCTTGAGTGACTTTTTTCATAACGAAATCACTTTCCCGGCGCTTTGGAATGGCTGGCACCTTCGGACTCAGCTTTCAGTAATTCACGCGCTTCGCTCGGTGAATCGGGTGCTGCGGCTTTTGCGTCTTCGCCTACGTCGGCGGTGCGGAGATAGGAGCCGATGCTCTTCGCGTAGCCGTCTGTGCCTTCATAACTGCCCTCGCCGATTTGACCGGCGCGGTTGGGCTTTTCGGTTTCAATATCGGTGTTCGGCGCTTCATGCGTCGGCAACGGCAACACGCCTTCGCTGCCTTCGGGCGGTGCACTGGGGCTGATGGTGGTGCCGATGCCAGAGGACGAACCGCTGTCGTCGCTCGTGTAAATCTTGTTCGGGTTAGGGCTCATAGCAAACTCCTCAAAGTAGTAGAGAGCTCGATGACGCTGCAATCAGACTACGTCACGATGGAAGTAAGGCTAAATTTCCTTGACGAGACTGTATGTCGTACGACAGAGCGATTGCGTGTCGGCGAATGCCTACAGATGCGTCAAATGTGGAAGCGGCTTTGGCCGCGATTGCTGTGAATGAGTGAGAGGTCCGATGCATCGGATCGAGCGCGATCAGCGGCATTTGCGTGTGACGCGGCTGCATGAGGGCTTAGTCGAGACCAGTCAGTTTCAGACTTTAGGCGTCGGCTATTGGCACGTTGAGGATAAATCTCGCGTCATGCAATTGCGCGAACTGCACGGTCACGGCGCGAAGGATGAACTCAGGCAAGGGCGGGCGGAACGTGACGTTGAGAGTTAAGGCCCAATTTATCGATGTTTAGCCAACAGCTCTAGGCTGAAACCCTTATTCTATTAGGGCTAAAGGCTCCTTCTACCGATTGTCGAGAAACGCTAAAACTCGTCGCTATACCAATTGGCAAATTAATTTCAGCGAAAAGCTGTATGGTTCTTTGTAGCTATCGGTTGCCGCCACGAACCGCGCCCGTGTAGCGATCAAACAGCGCTTTCTGCGCGTGTAGCCAGTCTTCGACTGATTTCCCCGGCGCGTCAGCAAGCACACTCTTCAGAAACACGCCGGAGAGTTCGCGCGTCGCCCGTTTGACCACAGAATTGAGCTCCACACTGGCAGCGCCATTGCGGTCAGTGAAGATGCTATGTGTCGCGCCTTTGAACACAGTCAGCACTTTGTCGGGCGCGTTCACTGCGTCGAACACTTTGATGCGATCAGCGACATCGGAGTAGTAGCCCGGCACCCGGATCACGTCATCGGTGCCGGTGACGTGCAGCGTCGGCACCTTGATGGCGCCGAGCACGGTGACCATGTCGCCCTCTCCGACAAACGGCGGCGCGGAAATCAGTATCAGCGCCTTCACGCGCTCATCGCGAAACGACATCGATTGGCCATCGCGTTTGACCGTAGCACCACCGACGAGCAGCGCCGTATTGGCACCGTACGAATGTCCTGCGACCGCGATGGCATCGGCTTGAATGGATGGACCGTAGTCGTTTGATGCGAGGATTGACGAGATTGCGAAGGACACGTCCTTCGCACGATCAATCGCGTTCGCTTCGCTGGCCGCAGCAACGACGTTACTGACCAACGAGAAAATGTTGCCACCCCACACTGCGCGGTCGCTACCCGCGTGCTGCACATGGAGGCTCGCGAAGCCGAGGCCCGCCCAGTGTTTACCGAGGTACGAGTATCCGTTTTTGCTGCCGCCGAGTCCGTGCGAGAAAACTACGAGCGGCACCGCTGTGGACGGGCTCGCGCCCGCTGGCCAGTACATACGCACTGGAATGTCGCGCTTGCGGCTGGCGTCGTTCCACAGCATATCGACGGTACGGAAGGTATCGTTTCGGGCGGGCTCCGCGATCACCGCTCTCGGCGGAGCGACCGATGCCGGGTCAGCCGGCAGCCCCGCCGCGATCACGCTGGTGGCGTTAATCGCCGTGAGCAGGCTCGCGGCAAGTGCGGCCCAATGCCAGAATCTTTGAAGAAGGGCGTGATCAGGTGGAGTGCAGAGCGATTTCATGGGTACATAGAGCCCGGTAGAGGCAGTGAAGTTCCGGCAAAGTACCAGCCAAGCACTATTACCGGTGAATTGGCGATGATGCCTGAAAGCTGCAAGCAACGTGCCGCGAGGCGAAACCGACAGTCGCGAATCCTGCGACTTTTGCACCCGATTTGCGCGTATGCGCAGAAACCACCAAAATCAACGCGTGAAAAACTTCTCAACTGAAGGAATACCCGATGCGCGACGCAACCCTACCCGTCGTTCTGATTGCAGGCGGACTCGCCATGCTGGGCTGGAACTACGGATGGATTCCGGACTGGAACACGCTGGTGGCCATCGCGTTGGTCGTTGCTGGCGTGGCGATCATGGTGCTTGATGGACTTACCAAAAAGTCGCTGGTCGCTGGGCCGGTGTTGATCGCACTGGGCATCGGCTGGTACGGCTACTTCGATCTCGGCTGGCGCTCGCGGCTGATCATTCCGCTGCTCATGATTTTTGCTGGCCTCATGATGCTGGTGGCGCGCTTTGCGCCGTTACCGGACACGAAAGAAAATGGCATTCTTGCCCCGCGCGACCGTTAAAACGGACGATTCCCACGAGTTAACCCTGCCCGCCTACAATTCCGGGCATGGCAAAACAAATCTATCTTGATTTCGAGCAGCCCCTCGCCGAGTTGCAATCAAAAATTGATGAACTGAGCGAACTGCATCACGGTGTCGATCAACTCGACGTGTCCCACGAGCTTAAAAGACTCACCCGTAAGCTCGCCGATCTCAACAAGGCGATTTATTCCAAACTAAACCCGTGGCAAATCGCGCAGGTCGCGCGGCATGCGCAGCGCCCGTACACGCTCGACTATGCGAACGGTTTGTTCACGGAATTTGTGGAATTGCACGGGGATCGTAGCTATGCCGATGACGCAGCAATCGTCGGTGGGCTCGCCAAATTTGACGGCCAGAGCTGCATGGTGATCGGTCATCAAAAGGGTCGCGACACGAAAGAAAAAGTGTTGCGTAACTGGGGCATGCCGCGCCCGGAGGGCTACCGTAAAGCGCTCCGCCTCATGAAGATGGCGGATAAATTTTCTCTGCCGATTTTCACGTTTATCGATACGCCCGGTGCCTATCCTGGCGTCGGCGCCGAGGAGCGGGGGCAGTCAGAAGCAATTGGCCGGAACCTCTTTGAGATGGCGCAGATCAAGAGCCCGATCATCGTCACCGTGATCGGTGAAGGTGGCTCCGGTGGCGCGCTGGCGATAGCGGTCGGCGACGTCACCATCATGCTGCAATTCGCGACTTATTCGGTGATTTCGCCCGAAGGATGCGCTTCGATTTTGTGGAAAAGCGCCGAGCGTGCGCCCGAAGCCGCCGAGAATATGGGTATCACCGCGCAGCGCCTGAAATCCTTGCGCCTGATTGATCACATCGTGCCCGAGCCTGCGGGCGGGGCGCATCGTGATCCAGTGACGATGATGGGCAATTTAAAGAAAGTGCTGGTCGAAGAACTCGCCCGCCTCGCCGCGCTTACGCCCGACAAGCGCCTGTCGCTGCGGCGCGAGCGATTAGCGGACTATGGCGCTTTCAAAGCTCCCGATTAGCGGTAACGGCGCGGCGGTTGATGATGCCGTGAAACGCGCTGCCGCCTCATGGGGCGATGACACAACGATGTGTGTGGCGCTGTCCGGTGGTGTTGATTCGGTGGTGCTGCTCCATGCGCTGGCCGCATTGCGGATTGCTGGCCAAACGCGATGGATGCTGATTGCGCATCACGTTCACCACGGCCTGAGCCCGAACGCGGACGCCTGGCAGCGTCATTGTGAGTCGATTTGTGCGTCGCTCAACGTGCCACTTACAACCGCCCAGGTTCACGTCGACCGCCATTCGCCGATGGGTATTGAGGCCGCAGCGCGGGTCGCACGTTACGATTCGCTCGACAAAGTGGATGCGCACATCATTCTGCTGGCGCACCATGCGCGCGATCAGGCGGAAACAGTTCTGTTGCAACTGTTGCGTGGTTCAGGCGCGCGGGGGCTGGCGGCGATGCCGGGTTCGGCGGGGCGCTACGAACGACCTTTGCTCAACGTATCGAAAGCGGCAATTAGTGCCTATGCAGCGTCGCACGGGCTTGCATGGGTCGACGACGAGAGTAACGCCGATGTGCGGTTCGCGCGCAACCGACTGCGCGCGCAGGTATGGCCAGAACTGATTCGCGCGTTTCCGTCGGCAGAAGTTACGCTTTCTCGCGCTGCCACACATCAGGCGGATGCGGCGGTGCTGCTTGCGGATCTGGCCGCGATCGATGCCGAGCGGTGTGTTGCGCGCGGCGCTCTGCAGTTAGCTGCTTTCAATGCGTTGTCGCGTCCGCGAAAGGCCAATGTGTTGCGCTACTGGCTGGCAAACTCGAGCGTTGATGTTCCGGGCACCGAAACACTGCGTGAATGGTTGCAACAGCTTGCAAGCGATGATCCCACACAATCGATTTGTTTGCAGTGTGCCGATGGCAAAACCACCCTCCGCGTTTACCGTGGCGCGGCGTGGGTCGTGCGTGACGTTCCCCGCTGGTTTGCCTCGTCTTGGCGCGGTGAACCCGAGTTGCCTTTGCGGGGTGACTGCGGCGTTGCAGGGTACGTCAGATCGATCCCGTCGAAGGACGCTAATGCGCTGCGCCCGCCGTTTGAAGGCGAAAACTGGACGCTGCGAATGCGCGAACACGGCGACACCATTGAACTCTCGCCGCGCTCCGGTCGGGTCACAGTGAAAAACGTTTTTCAGAACGCAGGGGTACCGCCATGGCAGCGCGAACGCTGGCCGATCCTGGCGTGCGGCCCGTCCATCGCGGCAATTGTGGGAATAGCGACAGCCAGCGCCTTTAAAGTGTGCGCCGGAGAACAAGGCGTCAGTCCCGAGTGGAAACCCTGCGGGTGAAAACCCGCATGAAATGGGCCTTCGCATTCGTAAAATCACGTGAGCAGGTCAACAGACGCTTGTCGAGCGCGTTCTAAGACCGATTGCAGTTAATAACCATGGAGAGTCCTGAAATGATTAAAAAAGTATCGATGCTGGCGGCTGCCGTCGGCTGTATCGTCACCGCAACCAGCGCTTTCGCAAGTTACCCTGACAAACCGATTTCGATCGTCGTCCCATTCGCCGCTGGCGGCCCGACTGACGTCGTGGCGCGCTCATTGGCGCAGGCCATGGGATCACAGCTAAAGGGCTCAATGATTGTTGAGAACGTCGGCGGCGCGGGTGGCACCATTGGCGCAGGCAAAGTCGCTCGCGCACCGGGTGACGGCTACACGCTGTTGTTCCACCACATTGGCATGTCGACAGCGCCGACGCTCTACCGCAAGCTTGATTACAAACCACTCGAAGACTTCATCCCGATTGGTGCCGTCGTTGACGTGCCGATGACAATCATCGCGAAACCCACCATGGCTGCGGCCAATGCCAAGGACTTGCTGGCGTTCATTCGTGCCAACAAGGACAAAATCAATCTCGCCAACGCGGGTGTCGGCTCGGCTTCGCACTTGTGCGGCCTGTTGCTGCAAAACGCGATGAAGACGGAATTGACAACCGTGCCGTTCTCCGGCACTGGCCCCGCGATGACGGCTCTGCTCGGCGGCAACGTCGATCTGATGTGCGACCAGACGACCAACACTTCGGGGCAGATCAAGGGCGGCAAGGTCAAGGCGTACGCTGTGACCAGCAAAGGGAAACTGGCAAACTTCCCTGAGCTGCCACCGTTGGCTAGCGAGTTGCCTGGTTTCGAAGTCGGCGTATGGCACGTTTTGTACGCGCCAAAAAACACGCCAGCCGACGTTGTGACCAAACTGCAATCGTCATTGCAAGCCGCGATCAAGGATCCAGGTTTTGCATCGAAGATGAAAGATCTGGGCGCGGAAATCATGCCAGCTGACCGCCAAACGTCAGCGGGTGCGAAGGCGCTGCTCGCGGCGGAAATCACCAAATGGTCACCGATCATTCAGGCAGCCAAGGCTTACGCCGACTAGGGCTTTGCAACCCGGAGCGCGGTCAAGCCGCGCTTTGAGCTTCAAGCGAGTCGTTTGCGCACATCAGCAAACCACAGACAACAAAAAAACGCCAACTTCAGGGTTGGCGTTTTTATGTGCCCGAACGACTACCGGTAATTAACCGCCCGTACCCGTTTTGTCGGCGTCGTTGTCCCCGTCCTCGGATTTTTCGAGAAGTTTGGTCAAACAACCCGCACAGGTAAATACCGTGCGCCCACCCACCTTGCGTGTTTTGCCGCCGCGGATAATGGCGGGCTGCTTGCAGGTTCCGCAAAGCCTGGTCCAACTGCCGGCCACCGAGCGCTTGCGCGGGGTCGCCGTTTGTTGACGAAATTTGGCGATCTGGTTTGGATCGAGCATAGACATCAACACCCTGAGTTACGCGCCCCGCACCTCAATCCTTTGCCCGGTCGCCAAGTCGTGTAAAACTACTTGAAGACGTCACAAAAGAACACTTTAGAGTTGCAGAAAGCGTTGCATTTTCAACGGCCTATATTATGTCTCAAAAGCGATTTCTTTTCCACTCCGACATCTTTAAAAAAGCGCGAAAAGCTGACCAGGGCTCCGTCCTGCCACTGCTTTTTGTATTGTTAGCGCTCGGGATACTGGTCGTCCTTTACGGCCTCGTGGTCTGGAAATGGAGCTATTCCGACGGCGAGCGCGCAGGCGTGGTGCAGAAATTCTCCCGCAAAGGATGGGTCTGCAAGACGTGGGAAGGCGAGCTCAACATGGTGGTGCTGCCCGGCGCGCTGCCAGAAAAATTCTTTTTCACGGTATTCGACGATTCCGTCGCCAGCACGATCAATCGAAACATTGGCAAGCGCGTTGCGCTGCACTACACCGAAAAAGTCGGACTACCGACCAGCTGTTTCGGCGAAACCCGCTACTACATCCAGAAAGTGTCGCCGCTGACAGAGTAAGCTGCCTTCAGCAGCTCATAGTCTTCTGGCGTATCAATGCCGGGCGGCAACGCTTCCTCTACCACCGCCACCGCGATGCGAAATCCATGCGCCAGCGCGCGCAATTGCTCCAAAGCCTCGTAGCGTTCTATCGCCGGTATCGAGAGCTGAGGAAAACGCCTTAAAAAGCCAGCGCGACAGGCATACAGCCCGATGTGACGGTACATCGGCAGACCGTCGGGAATCGAGTTGACGCCCTCACGCCACGCATCACGAGCGAACGGAATAGGCGCCCGGCTAAAGTACAGCGCTTCGCCCACTTCGCTGATCACGCATTTCACGACATTCGGATT
>Ga0335397_10001893_pt1 | contig 28453 bp, 33 predicted proteins | sample MAT04_FD_205740 | JGI IMG/M metagenome (GOLD analysis project Ga0335397, IMG submission 205740) | Freshwater microbial communities from Lake Fryxell liftoff mats and glacier meltwater in Antarctica - MAT-04 (spades assembly) (version 2) ... | reverse complement strand
CGAGTTTTTGCAGGATTTTTTCGGCGTTGCCGGTCATCTCTTCAAGCATCGCATTCGATTCTTCGGGCTTCGTGATGTAGACCATCTCGACCTTGTCAAACTGATGCTGACGAATCATGCCGCGAGTGTCGCGCCCGTAGCTGCCAGCTTCTGAACGGAAGCAGGGCGTGTGTGCGGTGAGGCGCATCGGGAGCTGCGCGGCGTCGACCATCGTGTCGCGCACAAAATTGGTCAGCGAGACCTCCGAGGTCGGAATCAGGTAGCGATTTTTGACTTCGCCGCCCTCTTCCGAATCACCAATGGGCATCGGCACCTTGAACAAGTCTTCTTCAAATTTCGGGAGCTGTCCGGTGCCCGTCATCGATTCAGCGTTGACGATGTAGGGCACGTAGCACTCGGTGAAACCGTGCTCGTTCACATGGGTGTCGAGCATGAATTGCGCGAGCGCACGGTGCATGCGCGCGAGCGGGCCGCGCATGACAGTGAAACGTGTGCCCGAGAGTTTGACGCCCGCTTCGAAATCGAGCTGCGGGCCCGCGGCGCTGGCCAGTGCTTCGCCCAACGCGACGTGATCTTTGACTTCGAAATCGAACGAACGGACGGTGCCCCAGCGACGCTGCTCCACGTTTTCGTCGCTGTCCTTGCCCACGGGCACGTCCGCCTGCGGCGGATTCGGCATGGTCATCAGGATCGCATTCACGCGCTCCTGCACACCCGCCAGCGCAAGCTCATTCGCCTTGACTTTGTCCGGCACAGCGGCGACCTCGTTGAGCAGCTGTTGCGCTTTCGCTTCGTCCTTCACAGCCTTGGCCTGGCCGACGGCTTTGCTCAAAGTGTTGCGCTGCTGTTGCAGCTCCTGCGTCTGGATTTGCAGCGCTTTACGCTCGGCCTCCAGCGCCTCGAACGCAGCCGTGTCGATAACGTAATTGCGCGCCTTCATGCGCTCGGCGGTGGCTGCGATATCGTTGCGCAGAAGATTGATGTCAAACATGATGTGTCACTCGTGAATTTGAATTTTTGATTGTCATTCTGAGCCAGCGGCGAAGAATCGGGTGGCACCTGCCAAATGGTGGAGCAGCGCAAGGAAATCCACCTGATGCTTCGCGAGGCTCAGCATGACAACGATAGGGGAGAAGAAAGGATGTCCCGCCTAGCGGGAGCGGGAGGAGCGGCTGAAAGCGCCCTGATGAACGCGCAGCCCAACGCCGAAGGCGGTGAGTGGTTGTGCGGGAAATTTCTGCAAAATCATGGGTAGAGTTTACAAGCAAAAATGTGGCTCAATCAAAACATACAGCTTTTTCATGAAAGCCTTCTTTCATTGGGGCTAAACGCTATAAATGACAGATATCGACTTTATTCACTTTCCGACTATAGCCCCAATTCAATCGGCTCTGTAGCAAAAAGCTGCTGACGATTGTTTGGTGCTTCTTGCGTGCGATTTATGACGCAGCAAAGCGTAGGCAACGCCGCAGTATGTCTAAATACGGGTTGAGATTTCGAAAAACGGAGATGCCTTCGATGACCGATGTCCCGCACGAGTTGCTTCTGCTAACCGAAGAACCCGTCGAACCGCGAATAGACAGTACGGCGACGGCGTTCAGGCTTGAGGCAAGGCCGTCCCCCATCCATCGCTTTGGCGTCTTTGCCGCGCAAGTGATTCCCGCGAACGTCCGCGTCATCGAGTACACCGGGGAGCGCATCGGGTATCGCGAAGCCGAGCGACGACGCGAGCGACCGTATCTGTACCTGTTCTGGGTCGCGCCAGAGCGGCTGATTGATGGCGCGGTCGGCGGCAGCGGCGCGCAATTCATCAATCACAGTTGTGCGCCAAACGTGGTCGTGGACATCACGGAAGGTCGCGTTTTCTTTGTCAGCCTGCGCGAGATCGCCACCGAGGAAGAGTTGCTGCTTGACTACCGAGTGCGGGCTGACGACAGCGACGCGCCGCCGATGCCCTGCCGATGCGGTGCCGCAAGTTGCCGCGGCTTTCTCAATGCACCGTGAGCGGAACCTGCGCTAGCCATCGGATTGGGTCAGCGCGCTTTCGTGCCAGCTGCCCAGTGCCCACGTCGACAACGTACCCATCAAGGCGAATAGCGCGACGCCGGTGGCAGTGATCAATGCGAGTGCAGCGAACATGCGCGGGATGTTTAACTGGTAACCACTTTGCAAAATCTGGTACGCGAGGCCTGCGCCTGTGCCACCTGTTCCTGCAACGAATTCAGCGACGACTGCGCCAATCAACGCGAGCCCTGATGAGATACGCAGTCCGCCAAAAAAGTACGGCAACGCGCTCGGAATGCGCAGCCGAACCAGCGTCTGCCAGCGCGTCGCACGATTCATGCGGAACAGACTTTGCAGGCCCCGGTTGACGCTGCGCAGCCCGAGCGTGGTGTTCGCGATGATCGGAAACAGCGCGACCAGCGTGGCGCAAATCACGAGCGATGCGGTCGGGCTTTGCACCCAGATGATGATGAGCGGTGCAATGGCCACGATTGGCGTGACTTGCAGCAAAACGGCGTAGGGGAAGAATGCGGTTTCGATCCATTTGCTTTGCACGAAAGCAAACGCGATGGCGACGCCGATCAGCACCGAGCAGACAAGCGCGAGAAAGGTGACTTTGAGCGTGACGAGCAATGCTGCGCCTAACAGCGACCAATCTTTGATCAGCGTTTGCACAACGACCAGTGGGCTGGGGACGAGGAACTGCGGGATGTCGTAGGCCGTCACCCAGGCTTGCCATGTGGCGAGGAGGATGAAGGCGACTATTGCGGGGAAGACGATTCGTTTCACGAGTACGCCGTTTGGCTCCCTCTCCCTTGAGGGGAGAGGGCTGGGGAGAGGGTGATCGTGGCGATGAAGCAGACTCGATAGCGGACGCCACCGCCCCCTCTCCCCCAACCCCTCCCCCACGAGGGGGGAGGGGAGTCGGACTGGTGCGCTTCGTCATTGGTAAAGCCGATCACGCCAGCGCCTCATCGACACTCGCTGATGCCCGCAACAAACTGTCCTGCAATTGCTTCGCGTACGCAGCGAATTCGGTGGACACACGAAACGCATCGTTTCGCGTAACGCTTGGCGTGATCGCAACCTCTTCGATCACCCGGCCCGGTCTGGCAGCCATCACCACCACGCGTGACGACAGATAGACCGCCTCATAAATCGAGTGCGTGACGAAGATCACCGTGAGCCCTTTACTACGCCATAGCGATAGCAATTCATCGTCGAGCCGGTTACGCGTAATTTCGTCCAGCGCACCGAACGGTTCATCCATCAACAACAGCGCCGGATCGGTCACAAGACTGCGCGCGATGGACGCGCGCATCTGCATACCGCCCGAGAGTTCGCGCGGGTAGGATTCGCCGAATTTTTCGAGGCCGACGAGTTTCAGCGCATCACGCACACGCTGATCCGCGTCGGCGCTATTGATGCCTTGCAGATCGAGCGGCAGGCGCACATTCGCTGCGACGCGCGCCCACGGCATGAGCGTTGCCTCCTGAAATACGAATGAAATGTGCTGCTTCGCCTGAGTTTGCGCGTTCGGTGATTCGCCCCACACGCTGATGCGCCCCGCGCTCGGTGCGAGCAAGCCTGCAACCATGTTGAGCAGCGTGCTTTTACCGCAGCCGGATGGACCGAGCAAAGTGATGAATTCGCCCGGTTGCACTGTGAGGTTGACGGGTAGCAGTGCGCGCGTGCCGTTGGGATAGGTCTTTTCGGCAGCGTCGATCAAGACGGCGGGAGATTTGCTGTTCATCTTGTTCTACCCCCCCTCGCCCTTGAGGGGAGAGGGCCGGGGAGAGGGTGAACGCAGCGCTCAAACCAACTTGGCGACGGAATGAACCATCACCCTCTCCCTAACCCTCTCCCCTCAAGGCAGAGGGGACTGCTTGCTTAAGGCATCACCTTCACATCTTTAACAAATTTATCCGTCCACGCATCGGTGAATTTCACCTTTGTCGTATCCACCAATTTGTTTGCAACCATCATGTCCCACGTCTGCTTCATGCGCGCTTCGGTGATGATGCCGATGCCGAGTTTTGCTGCATCGCCGCCGTCGACGATGCCCATCTCTTTCATCTTCGACAGACCGTAGGCGAGCAGCTCATCGGTCATCGCTGGATTGTCTTTTTTGATGAGTGCGTTGGCGGGCGCGGGGTTCTTCAGATAGCTCTTCCAGCCTTCCATCGAGGCTTTCACGAACGCCTCGACCATCTTCGGGTTGTTGTCGATGGTTTTCTTGAGCACGGTGATGGTTTCGGTGTACGGTGGGTAGCCGAGATCCGCGAGCAGGAACACTTTGGCGTCCTTGATACCGGCCTTCTGCACCGCTAGTGTCTCGGAGGTCAGATAGCCCTGCATCGCCAGCTTTTTGTCGGCAACAAACGGTTGCACGTTGAAGGTGTACGGTCGCGTCTGCTCATCCTTGAAGCCGTACTTTGCCTTTGCCCACGGCCACCAGTTAGTCTGACCGTCGGTGGAGACGAGCACAGTTTTTGACTTCAGATCGGCAAAGGTTTTGACGTCGCTGTGCGCGATGACAACGATCGGGTCTTTCTGGAAAAACGTACCGACGCTGACCGCCTGAACGCCCTGCTCCCACGCCTTGTAGTTCTGAATGTCAAACCCCATGAAGATGTCGACTTGACCGACGGCGAGCAGTTGCAGGCCGTTGATCTGCGGGCCACCCATCTTGATGGTGACGTCGAGGCCGTACTTTTTGTAAGTGCCCTCAGCGACGGCTTGATAGAGACCGCCGTGCTCTGCCTGGGCGAACCAGTTGCTCTGGAAGGTGACTTTTTGCTGGGCGGATGCATATGTGGTGGCCGACAGTAGCGCTACTGCCAGGGCCGCTTTTTGCATGGTTGTGCGGTCGAACATGGCATCTCCTGATGCAGTGGATAGATCGTTAATTATCACCTGTCCATTTGCAATCCCGGTTCATCTGGCGCGAAAATAAGCGACAGGCATGGCTTCACAAGTCGACATCAGCTTTCTGCTGTAAGCGCTGTTTCAATGGGGCAGCGCGACATTTTTGTCTAATCTTGACTTTAGGCGATTTTGGCAGCTAGCCCTTATTCAGTAGTGTTTTCATGGAAAAGCTGTGCGGGCACGTTGTCTCCTTCTTGCTTATCATGAGCACGAGAAAGGATGTTCACCATGAATCCACACAGAACTTGGGGCGCACGCATTGGAGTGACGATCTTCTGGTTGTCGTTCGTGCTGATTTTTGGTTTGACCGGCTGGTTCTTTGGACTGAAGCCGGTATCCACGACCGTCGGCAACTGGTGGATGGCGCGCGACTATCAGGCGGTGCAAGGGACTGTTGTGGAGCGCACAGGCAAGGACGCCGACGGCGAGTTCAAGTGGCTGGCGGCGCGCTATGACGTCGGCGGAACGACCCGCGAAACAAGTCGCATGACGGTGCTCGACGACGAAGCGATTGACGAGCCCGCGAATGAAGCCGTACAGACCGCGCTGCGCCCCAATCTGAGCGCCGAAAAACCGGTGACCGTTTGGGTCAGCCCGCGTAACCCGGAAGTGGCTGTCGTGTCGCGAGATTTGCCAATGACGCCGATCCTGGCGCGGCTGCCGATGGCCATTGGATTTGCCCTGTTTGCGCTCGCCGGGGTGAGCGGTGCGCTCGGTGCTTTATTCAGCTTCGGCTACTACCAGAAGCAGTTTGACGTCATCGGTTTGTGGGTTTTTGCAGCGCTCTGGTGCGGCTTCATTTTCCCGGTGTTGATGTTGGTGCTTTCACAGGCCTCGATTGAAACGTTCGCCGTGGTGTTCGTCGGCCTTTTTGTGCTGATCGGCGTCTTCATGCTGTGGGGTGCCGTCGCCGCGACGATCACCGGCAAAGGAGCTGGGGGATTTCAAATGACGACCGGCACGCGCTCAAAGCTTCCGGACTCTGCGATGGCGACGAGCTATGGTTTCAAAGGTGGCAAACCGGTCAGTAGCAAGCCCGTTACCGGCAAAGTCAAGCGCGGCGGCATGGGTGGTCGCGGCGACGCCTACGACAAAGATTAGCCGCTCACGAACTGCACGAAAGCATCGAACAACCCGCCTTGTGCCGCGCCCAATCGGGGCGCTTTTCCGCAAAAGATTCGCGGCTTGGCTGCTCGTCGTAGGCGTGGCGCATCACGTCGAGCAGCTCGCTGATTTTTGACGTGTCACCCTCGTGCGCGGCGTCGATGGCTTGCTGCGCGAGGTAGTTGCGCAGGACGTATTTCGGGTTGGCGGCGTTCATGCGTTTGACGCGGGCTTCATGGTCATTCGGCGTTAGATTTTCCGTCGCCATTAGCGCTGAATAGCGCCCGAACCAGACACCGAATTTTTCGCGCTCGGTGACCCATTCGCCGTCAAGATAAAACGCATCTTTGAAATCATCGACCGAGTTCGCGGTAGCGAGACGTCGGAAGAAAATCGTCATGTCAATTTCGGACGCACCCAGCAGGGCGAACGCAGCGTCAACGATTTCGGCGCCCTGATCTGACCACGCTTTAAGGCCGAACTTGTTGGCGAAGACGCGCTTGATTTCAACCGCGTAGGTGGATTCGAATTTCGCTAGCGCGCCCTGCAATGCTTCAGGCGGGATCTCCAGCGTCGACAACGCATCGCCGAGGCGTCCCAGATTCCACTGTGCCACGCCGGGCTGACGACCAAAGGCGTAGCGCTTGCCGCCAGCGTCGGTGGTGTTCGGAGTCCAGCCCGGATCGAAGTTGTCAATCCAGCCGTAAGGGCCGTAATCAATCGTGAGCCCAAGAATGGACATGTTGTCGGTGTTCATCACCCCATGCACAAAGCCGACACGCATCCACTCCGCGATCAACTTCGCGGTGCGCTCGCAGACTTCGCCGTACCAACGGACAATTCGCTCGTTTTCCGGTAGCGCCAGCAGGTGCGAAAAGTAATGCTTGATCGTGAAATCGATGAGCTGTTTTAAGAGCGCCGATTCGCCACGCGAGGCGAACAATTCGAAGTGGCCGAAGCGAATGAAGGTGGGCGCGACGCGACAGACAATCGCGCCGGGCTCGGGTGCAGCATTGCCGTCGTAAAACATGTCACGCTCAACATCGTCGCCAGTCTGAACGAGCGCTAGAGCGCGCGTCGTCGGCACGCCCAGATGATGCATCGCTTCCGAGCACAAAAATTCGCGGATCGATGAGCGCAGCACGGCGCGACCATCCGCCCGACGGGAGAACGGCGTCGGGCCGGCTCCTTTAAGTTGCAGCTCATAGCGGTGGTTGTCAGGCGCAATGATTTCGCCCAGCAAAATCGCGCGGCCGTCGCCGAGTTGGCCCGCCCAGTTGCCGAACTGGTGACCGCCATAGACGGTCGCGTAGGTCTCCATGCCAGGGAGCTTGCCGTTGCCCGACAGCGCGTTGATCATCGACTCAGAGTGCAACGCTGCTTCGCCGAGACCGAGCATCGCCGAGACCTCGGGCGAATGCGCAATCAGGCGTGGCGCCGCAACCGGTGTTGGATCGACGCGCGACCAGAAGGCGCCCTGAAGCTGACGCGAATGATTGCGCGAATTTGGGTCGCCAGGGAGTTCGTTTAGGAAGCGATTGTCGAAGGTAAACATAGTTGGATTGTCTGCGTCTAGCCGCGCACCCCAAAACCGTCGTCATGCTCGTCCTGAGCTTGTCGAAGGACGGGCATCCAGAATGGTGGCTTATCGCGCACGGTTGCGTCGAGCAACCTTTCTGGATTCCCGACGCTGCGCTCCGAGAATGACGGCATTGAGGGTGGAGACTGAAACCTAAACCAGCAACGAATTCACCCGCTTCACATAAGCCGCCGGATCATCCGGCAACCCACCTTCAGCCAGCAGCGCCTGATCAAACAGAATGTGCGCCAGATCGTCAAAATGCGTCGAATCAACGAGCTTCTTCACTAACAGGTGATCGGCGTTCACTTCTAAGATTGGCTTCGTCTCAGGTGCGTCCTGACCGGCCTGTTTGAGCATCCGCGCGAGCTGCGTCGACATGCCGTGATCCTGCACGACGAGGCATGCGGCGGAGTCGACCAGGCGCGTGGTGGCGCGCACATCTTCGGCCTTATCTTTCAACGCGACTTTAAGTCTTTCGAGCGTCGGCTTAAACGATTCGGCGGCTTCTTCAGCGGCTTTTTTCTCCTCGTCGTCCTGCAACTTGCCCAGATCAACTGCGCCCTTCGCTACCGACTGCATCGGCGTGCCGTCGAACTCATGCAGATAGCCCAACGCCCATTCATCGACGCGATCCGTCATCAACAAAACTTCGATGCCTTTTTTCTTGAACACTTCAAGCTGTGGGCTGTTTTTTGCGGCAGCGACGGTGTCAGCGGTGATGAAATAAATCGCCTCCTGACCTTCTTTCATGCGGGCTTTGTAGTCAGCAAAACTCACGCTCACGGTGTCGGTAGTTGACGAGGCGAAACGCAGTAATTTTGCGAGCTTGTCCTTGTTCGAAAAATCCTCACCCAAGCCTTCTTTCAGCACTGCGCCAAACTCGCCGTAGAACGCACCGTACTTTGCCTTCTCTGCGTCATCGCCACTAGTCGCGAGGTCTTCCAGAACTGTCAGCACGCGGCGCGTGTTGCCTTCGCGAATCGACTTCACGTCGCGGCTTTCCTGCAGCAATTCACGCGACACGTTGAGGGGCAAATCAGCCGAATCAACCACGCCCTTAACAAAGCGTAGATACGAGGGCATCAGCGCTTCAGCGTCGTCCATGATGAAGACGCGCTTGACGTAGAGCTTGATGCCCGCCTTCTTGTCGCGGTTCCACAGATCCTGCGGCGCCTTCGACGGAATATAGAGCAGTTGCGTGTACTCGGTCGAACCTTCAACGCGGTTGTGGCTCCAGGCGAGCGGCGCCTCTTGATCGAACGCGATCTGCTTGTAGAACTCGGTGTATTGCTCGGGTGTGATGTCCTTCTTCGGGCGTGTCCACAGGGCGCTGGCTTTGTTGACGGTTTCCCATTCACCCGTAGCGACCATGCCGCCGTCTTTGCCGTCCTCTCCGTCTTTCCACTCCTCTTTGCCCATCAGGATCGGCAGCGAAATGTGGTCGGAATATTTGTTGATAATCGACTTGACGCGCCAGCCGTTGGCGTAGTCCATCGCGTCGTCGCGCAGATGCAGGATCACGCTGGTGCCGCGCGCGGCGCGATCAATGGTTTCGACGTCAAACTCGCCCGTGCCCGCGCTCACCCAGCGTACGCCAGCATCCTCTGCTGCGCCCGCTTTGCGCGATTCCACCGTGATCTTGTCGGCGACCATAAAGCCCGAATAAAAGCCCACGCCAAACTGCCCGATCAGCGAGCCCTGCTCCTTGGCGTCCGCCTTTTGCGAAGCTTCAAGCTTCGACACGAAGTCCCGCGTGCCGCTCTTGGCGATCGTGCCCAGATTCTCAATCGCTTCCTGCTCACTAAGGCCAATGCCGTTGTCGGTGATGGTCAACGTTTTCGCGTCTTTGTCGAACGAAACACGCACTTCAAGATTCGGAGTGTCTTCCCACAAGGCGGCATTGGCCAGCGCCTCAAAACGAAGCTTGTCGCAGGCGTCAGACGCATTCGAGATCAGCTCGCGCAGGAAGATTTCCTTATTGGAATACAGCGAATGGGTGACGAGGTGCAACAGTTGTGCGACTTCGGCTTGAAAGGATAAGGTTTGTTTGCTCATGATGTCGTGATCCGTCGGCACAATGGCCGTGCATGTGTTGTGGTTTCTAAATGGACATGAGGGCGCTAGAGAGGGTTTCAAGGCCTCAGCAAGCCATTCGCGCGCCGCGAAAGAGGCTTACTCGGGCGCTGCTTCGAGCGCGTCGCGTCGGCTCGCCCGGTCACTCAACAGCATGAACAAACCAGCGCCCACGAGCAAGGCGATCCCGCTCCAGGCAAATCCGTTCGGAATCTCGCCCCACACCAGAAAACCAATGCCGAGCGCGATCAGCAGCCCGGTGTAGCGAAACGGCGCCACCAGAGAAATCTCCCCGGACCGCATGGCGCGGATGAGCAAAAAGTACCCTCCGCTAAGAAATACTGATGCTGCGGCAAGGAGGCCGAGATGCGACAGGTTCATGGGCTTCCAGCCCTGCATGATCGAAATCAGCCCGGCAAGTACAGTCACCGACACGGCCGTACCGACAGTGATCAGAATCGACGGCATCTCGACATGAATCTTTCGCGTGTACAGATCGCGGCCGGCATGTAGCAAGGTACCGAACAAACAAAGCAACGAGTAGCCGTTGAACCCGTCGGCCCTCGGCTGCACAATCAGCAGCACGCCTGCAAAGCCAAGGCCAATCACGAACCAGCGCGCCCGGCCAATGCGCTCGCCCATGTACAGCACCGCGAGCAACGCAATAAACAGCGGCGTCGCCATATTGATCGCGGTGGCATTCGCCAGCGGAAGGTGAAACAAAGCAGTAAGAAATACCAGCGTAGCTGCCGCATCGAGCGCAGACCTGATCAGCACGGGTCGATGCAGAATTTCCCGCGCCCGCGACCGTGGCCCGACAAGCAGCCCCATGGCGTGGGAGATCGCCAACAGCAACACCGTCGCGAACAGCCCACGGATAAAGATGAGCTGTGCGCCGGCGAGCGACTGGCTGACGTATTTCACGAGCGCATCGTTCACCACGAATGCCGCCATCCCGCCGGTCATGGCAAGAATGCCGCGGCGGTTGGCTGCGGCAGTCGCAGAGTGAATCACGACTTGTTGTTGCTTTCGCGAAGCGCTTCGAGTTTTTCTTTAATTTTCGCCTCCATCCCTCGATCCACCGGCTCATAAAACCGTTGTGCTTTCATGTCGTCCGGAAAGTAAGTTTCCCCAGCCGCGAAGCCACCCGCTTCGTTGTGCGCGTAGCGGTATCCGTCGCCGTAGCCGAGGTTCTTCATGAGCTTGGTGGGCGCATTTCTGAGGCGCAGCGGGACTGGACGGGTGCCGCTTTCGGCGGCGGCTTTTCGGGCTTTTTTATATGCGGTGTAGACGGCGTTGCTCTTCGCGGCAACGGCTAGAAAAACGCAGGCTTCGGCGAGTGCGAGCTCTCCTTCTGGCGAGCCCAGTCGCTCAAACGCGGCAACGGCGGACAACGTGATTTCGAGCGCACGAGGATCGGCGAGACCGATGTCTTCGGAGGCCATGCGCACCATGCGCCGCCCCAGGTAAAGCGGGTCAGCACCGCCTTCGAGAATCCGGCAAAACCAGTACAGCGAGGCGTCGGGATCAGAGCCACGCACGCTCTTGTGCAGCGCGCTGATCAAGTCATAGAACTGCTCACCGCCTTTGTCGAAGCGGGCTCGGGCGCGGGTGATTGAGCCTTGGACTACTTCGAGCGTGACGTGCGTCAGTTTGCTTGCTCGCACAGTGGCGTCAAGTTGTTCGATGGAATTGAGAAATCTGCGCCCATCGCCGTCGGCGTAATCAATCAATAACTGCTTCGCATCGTCATCCAGCGTATACGGGGCTCCCAGCGCAGCCAACGCTCGCGCAAGCATCACGGTCAGCGCTTCGGCGTCGAGTGGCTCCAGCACGTAAACCTGCGCCCTCGAAAGCAGCGCCGAATTCACTTCGAACGATGGGTTCTCGGTGGTCGCGCCGATGAAGGTGAACAGCCCCGATTCCACATGCGGGAGAAACGCGTCCTGCTGGCTCTTGTTGAAACGATGTACCTCGTCAACAAACATGATGGTGCGGCGACCGAATTGATCGCGCGTGAGCTGAGCGCGTTCGATGGCTTCGCGGATGTCTTTGACGCCGGCCATCACGGCGGAGAGACCGATCATTTCGGCGTCGAACGCCTCTGCCAAGAGGCGAGCGAGTGTGGTCTTGCCGACCCCCGGTGGCCCCCAGAAAATCATCGAGTGCGGGACGCCGGCCTTGATGGCGTTCGCCAACGGCTTACCCTCGCCCAGCATGTGGCGCTGGCCAACGATTTCGGCGATGGTTTTGGGGCGTAAACGCTCGGCTAGCGGCGCGTTCGTTTTGTCGGAGGCGAGGGACTGCATGGTGCAATCGTAACAACTGGCTCTACTTCTTCGTCGTTATCCCGCGTTATCGCGAATGAACTGGTCGACGCGATCCAGGACTTTGCCGTCGCCGCGCAGCACGCGGGTGAATTTCGCGATGATGGATGTATGACTGACTCCGGGCAACAGGTCAAACTCAACGTTTGCACCCACTGCACGCAACTCGCGCGTCAGATTAATCGAGTTTTTTGGGTAGACGCGGGTGTCAGCGTCACCATGAAGCAAAAGAACGGGCGCTGTTGTTGATGAATTGCCTGGCGTGACGTACGAGATGGGCTGCGTCAGCGCGAGATTCTTCTCGGTCGCGAACAAGGCAATCACGTTCGGCTCAGTGAGCGGCAAGAAATCGTACGCCCCGGCGAGCCCAATCAGACCCTTGATGGACGTCAATGGCACCTTCTGGGCAGTGAGATAGCGTCGGTCGAGCGCGAGCATCGCGGCAATGTGTGCGCCAGCCGAGTGCCCCATCAGAAACAGGCGCGTACGATCCCCGCCGAAGCGCTCAATATTGGCCGTCGTCCAAGCCACGGCCGCCGCACCGTCGCTCAGGAAATCGGGGTACTTCACCTCGGGATAGACGCGGTAATCGGGAATCACGACAACGTAGCCACGCTGCGTCAGCGCCTCGGCAACGAACAGGTAGTCATTACGCGAGCCTTCTTGCCATGCGCCGCCGTAAAAGAAGATCACGACGGGCCGCGCCTTTGTCGTATCGATGCTTCCTGCGGGTTGATAGACGTCAAGTTTTTGCCGTGAATTGTTGCCCGGAAGGTAGCCGACATCAGCTGTTTTCGTCAGGCCAGACGTGGGCGTTAGCGCGTTGACCAGCCGAACGGGCGAGCACGCGGCTAGCGCGCCAAGCACAGCGATGAGCAGTGCGGACACGGCGGCAATTCTTTTTCTAGTCGTCATAAGTTTTTTGGCAGGTGGCCGATTTCGTACCGTATCACTACGAGCCTAGCGGAAATTTGGTTTGCCGAGCCTTTAGTGCCGCCTTCGGCGCGTCAACGCGCCATCCTGCGGGTGTCTCAGCCGGAAGCGTGGCAATGCGCTCGTTGCTCCGTAAAATCAAGCAATGTCCTCCGCCCCGTTTGTTCATCTCCGCATGCACAGTGAGTATTCCATTGTGGATTCGACGCTGCGCATTAGCGACGCGGTGGCGCTGGCGGCGAAGGACGATCAGGCGGCGCTGGCGATTACCGATCTCAATAATTTGTTCGGTTTCGTCAAGTTCTACAAGGCGGCGCGCGCGAAAGGCATCAAGCCGATTTGCGGCATTGACGCATGGATCGAGTCGGTTGATTCGAGCCATGAGCCGACGCGCGTGTTGTTGCTGGCCGAGACGCACGCGGGCTATCTCAAGCTTTGCCATTGGCTGACTCGCGCATTTCGCGAAAATCAGCATCGTGGCCGCGCATTATTGAAGCGAGACTGGCTGGCCGATGCGGCAGAAACCGAAGGCGTGTTTTGCCTGTCGGGCGGTTGGCATGGCGACACGGGCATCGCGCTTCGGCATGGGCAAGCCGCAGCCGCTGAACGCGCAGCCAAGTTTTGGGCGAGTGCTTTTCCTGATCGTTTTGCCATGGAGATTCATCGCGCCGGGTTTGAGAACGAGCATCATTTTGTCGAGAGCAGCATTGCGCTCGCCGCCCAATTGCGGATTCCGGTCGTCGCAACGCACCCGATGCAGTTCGCGACGAGTGATGACTACAAGGCGCACGAGGCGCGTGTGTGTATCGCCGAGGGCTACACACTGGGAGACTCTCGCCGGCCTAAAGTTTTCACCGAAAAGCAGCGCTTTGTGACGCAGGCCGAGATGGTCGAGAAGTTTGCCGACTATCCGCAGGCGATTGCGAATACGGTGTCGGTTGCAAAGCGTTGCAACCTCGAATTGACGCTTGGCAAAAACTATTTGCCGGAATTTCCGATTCCTGACGGCGTCACGATTGAGTCGCATTTGACGAGCGAAGTGCTAACCGGACTTGAGGGTCGGCTTGTCGTGCTTTATCCCGACGTAGTCCAGCGCGATGTCGAGCGTCCCCGCTACGTCGCTCGCTGTGAATTCGAGATCGGTGTGATCCTGAAGATGGGTTTTCCGGGCTACTTCCTGATCGTGGCGGACTTTATCGGGTGGGCCAAAAGTAATGGTGTGCCTGTGGGGCCGGGGCGTGGTTCGGGCGCAGGTTCGTTGGTCGCGTATTCACTCGGCATCACTGATCTCGATCCGCTGAAATACAACCTGCTGTTCGAGCGCTTCCTGAATCCTGAACGCGTTTCGATGCCCGACTTCGATATCGATTTTTGTCAGGACGGACGTGATCGCGTGATCGATTACGTGCGTCAGAAGTATGGCAGCGAAAGCGTGGGGCAGATCGCCACGTTCGGCACGATGGCGGCGAAAGCGGCGGTGCGCGATTGCGGTCGCGTGCTTGACATGCCGTATACGTTTGTCGATGGCGTGGCAAAGTTGATTCCGTTCATGCCGGGCAAATGGATCACGCTGACTCGTCCCGAAGGCAAGCCGGACGCCAACACGATTGTGGCGCGTGATGCCGAGCCTTTGCTGGTGCAGCGTGAGGAGCAGGAAGAAGACGTGGCTGCGCTGCTGGCGCTGGCGGAACAGGTGGAAGGTCTGCCGCGTAACGTCGGTATGCATGCGGGGGGTGTGCTGATCGCTCCAGGCAAGTTGACCGACTTTTGCCCGATGTATTCGCAAGACGAGGGCTCGCCGATGGTGAGCCAGTTCGACAAGGATGATGTGGAGGCGGTGGGTCTCGTCAAGTTCGACTTTCTTGGCCTCACGACGCTGACGATCCTCGACTGGACGGTGCGTTTTTGCAAGCGACTTGATCCAACTTTTCAGATTGATCTGCAAACCTTGCCGCTGGATGATCAGTCGGTCTATCAGCTGTTTCGCGAAGCCAACACCGTCGCGATTTTCCAGTTTGAATCGTCGGGGATGAAGGACTTGCTGGCGAAGACGAAGCCTTCGCGGCTGGAAGACTTGACCGCGCTGAATGCGCTGTACCGCCCGGGCCCGATGGATCTGATTCCGGATTACATCGCCCGGCGCAACGGCACGCAGCAGGCCGAGTATTACGATGATCGCCTGAAGCCGATGCTGGAGGAAACCTTCGGCATCATGGTGTATCAGGAACAGGTGATGCAGGCCGCGCAGATCATCGGGGCGTACTCGCTCGGTGGAGCGGACTTGCTGCGTCGCGCGATGGGCAAAAAGAAGCCCGAAGAGATGGCAGCGCACCGCGTCATCTTCAACAAAGGCGCAACCGGTAACGGTTTGACCGAACAGCAAAGTAAAGTGCTGTTCGACGACATGGAGAAGTTCGCGGGCTACGGCTTTAACAAGTCGCACTCGGCCGCGTACGCTCTGTTGGCGTATCAGACCGCATACTTTAAGAAGCATCATGCTGCGGCCTTCATGGCCGCCAACATGAGCGCCGTGATGAACGACACCGACAAGGTGCGTCAACTGCTGGAAGACTCGCGCACGATTTGTGGACTCAGGTTTGAGCCGCCGGACGTGAATTTGGGTGAATATCGATTTGTGCCGACCGATCGGCGCACTATTCGCTACGGCCTGGGCGCGGTAAAGGGCACTGGCGAAGGCGCAGTAATCGAGATTCTTCGCGCTCGAACGGAAGGTGGGCCGTTCAGGGACTTGTTCGATTTTTGCCGGCGCGTGAATACGCAAACGGTGAATCGGCGCACGGTGGAAGCGTTGATCAAGGGCGGCGCGTTCGATCTCCTGCACACTATTCGAGCTAGCGCTTTCGCCAGCGTCGCTGCGGCGTTGTCGGAGGCGGAACGCGCGCAGGCCAACATCTCGCAGAACAATTTGTTTGGCGATGAACCGAGCGTTAATCATGTGCCGCTCCTGGATGCGAGGCCCTGGGAGCTACTGGAATCGCTCGCTTTCGAAAAGACAGCGCTAGGGCTTTATCTCAGCGGCCATCCGTACGACGCGTACCGTAACCATCTGCAACCGGTGACGACGATGGCGCTAGCGCGCATTGAACCGTCGGACAGCAAGCAGCGGCTGGCGGGTATCGTCAACGCGGTACGTGTGATCAATTCACGCAATGGTCGAATTTGCTTTTTGGCGCTCGACGATCGGACTAGCATCTGCGAGGTCATGATCCCGGCTGCCGTGTTTGAAGTGCATCGGCACTGGCTCAAAGAAGACATTCCCGTCGTCATCGAAGCGAAAGTTACCAACAATCGCGACGGCGGGACGCGTGTGATTGCCGACTCAATTTTTGACATTGAGAAAGCGCGCGAGCAGTACGGACGACGGATGGTCGTTACGCTCAATGGCGCTAGCGCAGAAAAGGAAGCCTCGGCGCTGCTTGCGACACTGAAGGCGTATCCCGGTACGATGCCTGTGTACATTCGCGTGGCGAAAAAAGGATACGGTGGGGACATCGCGCTCGGCGACGCATGGCGCGTTCGGCCTCATTCGGATTTGCTGGCAAAGCTTAAGGCCGAGCTAGAGTTTTAACGACGGACACGCTACGCGCGTTCGCGTGCGCCATGTTTCGTTCCATGCGCTAAGCGTTCCAGCAGGCCAAAAGCCGAGTGGCTGTAGCGTTTGCTGACCTAACTCCTTGCAGTAGTAGCGAGTTGGCCGAGGCGGTGCGCCTGGACGCTTGCTAATTATGGGAATGACGTCAATTTGCATCAGCCCATGCCACTCGGCGAGCTGCAAAGGCATCATCGCGACCATAAAGTCGGTGCCCTTGAAACCATTCGGTGGCGCGCCAGCGGCACGGATGATGGCACCTTGAGCATTGCGAAATGCAGGAACTTTGCCAATTGGATCGGGAAGCATCACAAGTGCGTAATCGTCGTTCGATAGCTTGGGCAATTCGCGCGCGATGGCGATCTTGGTCGCTTTGATTTCTTTTGCCGCCGCCCACCACTGGCGATTGGCGGCGTCTTGCCAGATCGCAAGGCTTGCTGCCCATGTCAGAATCAGCGCTATCAGAACACGTTGATCAATGTGCGGCTCCGCCACGCTGAAGGCGACACCTACGATCAGGGCAAAACCAAAGGTTGCAAGGTAGTAGAGCCGATAGCCGTCGCCCGCGCCCACCATGCCGCTAAAGTGCAACGCGGCTCCGATAAACACGATCAGTATCCATGTCGTTGCAAACAGGAGCCGGAGCCACTGCCGTGCGACGAATACCGCGACAAGCGCGGCGACGGCAAGGATTGCTACGCTAACTGCTGCGATCTGCGCCAGCGCCCCGATTGAAACGAAAGCAACCGTATGCTGGACCATGCGGTCGAGCAACTGCAGGACGTCGAGCACCTGCGCGGTGCCGTAAACATTGGTACTCAACGAACCCACCGCAATCCGTCGGCACAGCAAGTAGGCCGTACAGAGCCCAACGTGCGCGAGCAGCAGCAGCCAATGAATTTCCCGCGCATATGCAACCACGTTCCCGCGTCGCCCTGGTTGACCGGTCGACGGGGCGCGGGCAAAGTCGCCCTGCGCTGCGGCCGCCTTGCTGGTCAACATCATCAGTAACAGCATCGGGGGGAGTATCAACGCGGATTCTTTGCTGGTGTACGCCACGATAGCGGCGAACAACGACAGCGCAAACCAGCGGTCAATCTTGCCCGCGCTTCGAGCAGCCGCATAGAGCGAGGCCAGCACGCCAGCTGTCGCCCAGCCATCAAACCGCCCCACGAGCCACATCGTAATTTCAGCTGTCCAGGGATGAAGCAGCATCGTTGCGAACACAACGACCGCAGCCCACAGCGAGCCCAACCAAAAGCGCACCAGCAGCGCGGCGAACGTTGCGGCGGCCACATGTAGACTCAGATTTGTAATGTGACTTAGTCCCGTGTTGCCTTCATACAAGCGGGCGTCAAGCGCGAGACTCAGAAAGGCCCAGGGCCGCCACATCGTAGAACCGGGGCCCCACAAAGGTCCCGTCAATCGGGTGAGGACTTCGCTACCCCAGCTCTCCGATAGTGCCGCACTCGTGAGATCCTGAAAAATCCCCATGTCCTCGGCGAAACCTGGTAGCGCCAGCGCATGGCGATGCGTCCAGGCAAAGAGCAAAAGCGAAAAGAGGATGACCAGACGCGGAAGCAGTCCACGCGTCGATGGCTTCACACCGCAGCCGCTTTGCCGACTTTATTGGACAGTCGACCGACGACCGTGGTGAGACCTCTGAGAATGAAGCGGATGAGCACAACCAAAGCGACAATAAATATCAAGAGCAGGATCAGGAAGATGATCGGGTTAGTAATGGCAAGCGCCAAACCACCAGCGACCATCGTCTCTTCGGCCAGCGATAAGCCAATATTGGTGAAAGGTTCGGGAGATGTGTTTGCGACCGCACGCGTGCCTGCCTTGCCGAAGTGAGTGCCTGCTGTCAGCGTGCCGCCGATGATTGCGGCGGCCAGGGCGACGCCTTCGCCGCTGTCGCCCAACATACCGGCAGCGAGTGCCGCGCCCGCCGGGATGCGCAAGAAGGTGTGAACCGCATCCCAGGCGCTGTCGAGCCACGGGATTTTGTCGGCGAAGAATTCGATGAACGTCATGAACCCAGCCGCCCCCAGAACAATCGGATTCGTGAGCAGTTTTAGGGCGTCGGGCAGCGGGACATAACCGAACTTGCCAAGCAGCCCAACAACAACAACCACGAGGTAGAGTCGCAAACCCGCGCCCCACGCCATCGCGGCTGACAAAGCCAGTTCAGGCAGGTGATTTTGTAGCCATCCCATCTGTGTTCTCCGTGTGATTTGTGGCGGTCCATGATCCGCTGAGCCCTAACGCGGGAAAACCCTTCATGGTGTACATTTCGCGCTTACACCAAGGAGGGAAGTATGGATTACATCATTTTGGCGCTCGTCGGGCTCGTCGTTGGCGCGATTGCCAAGTTTCTGGTGCCGGGAAAACAGGGCGGTGGCATTATCGTGACCGCGATGTTAGGCATCGTTGGCTCCTTGCTGGGCACCATCGGCGGTCAGCAGCTGGGCATCGTGTCGAAGGCGGCTGGCACGCACTGGATCGCGTCGATTCTGGGTGCTATCGTCGTGGTGCTGATTTACAGCCTGCTGACGAAGAAATCGGACACAGTGTAACAAACAGCTTTTCGCTGAATCAACGCCTGCATCGGGGCTAGTGGACAAATTAACTAGTTATCGAGTTTGTTCGTTTTGACGCATCAGCCCCGATCCAGCGGAGCATGTATACAAAAGCTGGTCACACAAGAAGAACAAAAAAAAGCCGGGCAAGCCCGACTTTTTCACATCCGCAGAATAGCGACTACTCTGCTTTGTCCTCAACGACGTTCGCGTCAGCCGAAGCTGGACGATCCATCAGTTGTACGAGGGCCATCGGAGCATTGTCACCCTGACGGAAACCGTACTTGAGGATTTGCACATATCCGCCGTTGCGGGCGGTATAGCGCGGGCCAAGTTCATTGAAGATCTTGCCGACGATATCGCGATCGCGCAGGCGATCAAACGCCAGACGGCGGTTGGCCAGCGATGGCTTTTTGCCGAGCGTGATGAGTGGTTCAACGACGCGCCGAAGCTCTTTGGCTTTTGGCAGCGTGGTCTTAATCACTTCATAACGAAGCAAAGCGGTTGAAAGATTCCGCAACAACGCCTGACGGTGGGCGCTGGTTCGGTTTAATTTGCGTAGTCCATGACCGTGACGCATGTGTCTTCTCCTGATCCGCTCTAGTTGCCGCGATCTAAACCAGCCGGAGGCCAGTTGTCGATCTTGGTGCCCAGCGCGAGGCCGCGCTGCGAGAGAACTTCTTTGATTTCGTTAAGCGATTTGCGGCCCAGGTTCGGAGTCTTAAGAAGCTCCGTTTCGCTGCGCTGCACGAGATCGCCGATGTAGTGAATGTTTTCTGCCTTGAGGCAGTTGGCCGAACGAACGGTGAGTTCGAGATCGTCCACTGGCTTGAGCAGAACCGGATCGAACGACGCGGTGGCGCGTTCGAGTGCTGGCATGTCAGTGCCCTTAAGATCGGCAAACGCGGAGAGTTGATCCACGAGGATGCTGGCCGCATAGCGAACCGCACCTTCGGGCTCAATCGCGCCATTGGTTTCGATATCAAGCACGAGTTTGTCAAGATCGGTACGCTGTTCAACACGAGCGGACTCAACCAGATAGCTCACGCGCTTGACTGGGCTGAACGAGGCGTCGAGCAGGATCGAGCCAACCTTGCGGTTAGCCGTCTGGCCTGCAGCTGTGCGCACCGTTGCTGGCACGTAACCACGGCCACGCTCAACCTTGATTTCGAGTTCAAGTTTGCCGCCCTGGGTCAAAGTCGCAATCAGGTGTTCCGGATTGACGATTTCGACTTCGTGCGACGATTCGATGTCTGCTGCCGTGACCGGGCCTGCGCCCTCTTTTTTCAGGGTCAGTACCGCGTTATCGCGGTTGTGCAACTTGATGACCACGCCTTTGAGATTCAAAAGCAGGTCAACCACGTCTTCCTGCACGCCTTCCAGCGCGGAATACTCATGCACGACGCCAGTGATCGACACTTCGGTCGGGGCGTAGCCGGGCATGGACGACAGCAATACGCGACGAAGCGCATTGCCCAGGGTGTGGCCGTAGCCACGCTCAAACGGCTCCATCACAACGCGAGCGCTGGATGGGCTGGTGGCGTGAACCTCAATGTTGCGCGGTTTCAGAAAAGCAGTACTTTGCATACGCGTCCTTAATACAGTGAGGGAATTCGATTACTTCGAGTACAACTCGACGACCAAGCTTTCGTTGATGTCGGATGCAAACTCACTGCGGTCGGGCGCGTGCTTGAACGTACCCTTCATCTCTTTGGTGTTTACGTCGACCCAACCCGGAAATCCGATGCGCTCGGCCAAAGCGACTGCATCGATGATGCGAGCCTGTGCCTTGGATTTGTCGCATACGCTGATCACCGCGTTAGCCGAAATAATTGCCGATGGGATGTTGCACATTTTTCCGTCAACCAGGATCGCCTTATGGCTAACCAGTTGGCGGGCTTCTGCGCGCGTTGAGCCGAAGCCCATGCGATAGACGACGTTGTCGAGACGCGATTCGAGCAGTTTCAACAGGTTCTCACCGGTTGAGCCTTTACGACGATCCGCCTCTGCGAACGTGCGGCGGAATTGACGCTCAAGTACGCCGTAGATACGACGCAGCTTTTGCTTTTCGCGCAGTTGCAGACCATAGTTCGACAGGCGCTGGCCAGATTTGGCGCCATGCTGACCTGGAGCAACTTCCAGTTTGCATTTGCTGTCGAGCGAGCGACGAGCGCTCTTTAAAAATAAGTCAGTTCCCTCACGACGAGAGAGCTTGCACTTGGGGCCGGTATAGCGAGCCATTAGTTTTTCTCCTCTCGTGAATTACATGCGACGACGTTTAGGCGGACGGCAGCCGTTATGCGGCACCGGCGTCACGTCGGAAATGCTGGTGACCTTGATCCCCAGCGCGTTCAATGCGCGAACTGCGCTCTCACGACCCGGACCCGGGCCTTTGATCTGAACTTCGATGTTCTTCACGCCACACTCAACGGCGACTTTACCGGCGGCCTCGGCTGCAACCTGAGCTGCAAACGGCGTCGACTTGCGCGAGCCCTTGAAGCCAGCGCCGCCCGACGTTGCCCATGACAGGGCATTGCCCTGGCGGTCAGTGATCGTGATGATGGTGTTATTGAAAGAAGCGTGTACGTGGCAGATTGCCTCGGAAACGTTCTTTTTGACTTTTTTACGAGCGCGGGCAGCGGCCGTGTTTTTTGCTGATGCTTGTGCCATGATTTATTTCTTAGCCTTTCTTGCCAGCAATCGCCTTGCGCGGACCTTTGCGCGTGCGAGCGTTGGTGCGCGTGCGTTGGCCGCGCGCTGGCAAGCCTTTGCGATGCCGCGTTCCACGGTAGCAGCCAAGATCAATCAGACGCTTGATGCTCATTGTGACTTCACGACGAAGATCACCTTCAACCGCGAACTTGCCAACCTGCTCGCGCAGTTTGTCGAGCTCAGCATCGGTGAGATCCTTGATTTTCTTGTCTTGCGCGACGCCAGCCTCGTCACACACTTTACGTGCGCGCGTGTTGCCGATGCCAAAGATTGCGGTCATCGCAACCCATGCATGTTTGTGATTGGGGATGTTGACCCCGGCGATACGTGCCATAGTTGGTCTCCTTCCCTATCCCTGGCGTTGCTTGTGACGCGGATCAGTGCAGATCACGCGGACCACGCCCTTACGGCGAATGATTTTGCAATTACGGCAAATCTTCTTTACCGAAGCGTTGACTTTCATGTGTCGTTTCCTGTTTTGGTTATTTGGCGCGGAATGTAATCCGTGCCCGTGTCAAGTCATACGGCGTCATATCGACCGTTACCTTGTCACCCGGCAATATCTTTATATAGTTCATGCGCATCTTGCCGGAGATGTGCCCTAGGACAACGTGCCCGTTTTCTAACTTCACTCTAAATGTCGCGTTAGGCAACATTTCAAGGATCTCTCCCTGCATCTGGATCATGTCTTCTTTCGCCATGCGCTTAGACTTTTAATCCACCTTTCAGGTTAGCCTTTTTCAGCAATGAATCGTATTGCTGGGACATCATGTACGCCTGTACTTGCGTCATGAAGTCCATAGTCACAACGACCACAATCAACAAAGATGTGCCGCCAAAATAAAACTGTACGTTCCATGCGCTGATCAGGAATTCCGGAATCAGGCACACGACGGTGATGTAGATTGCACCAATCAGGGTCAAGCGAGTCGTAATCTTTTCGATGTACTTTGCCGTCTGATCACCAGGACGATAGCCCGGAATAAAGGCACCGCCCTTTTTCAGGTTCTCGGCGGTTTCCTTTGGGTTGTACTGAATCGCCGTATAGAAGAAACAGAAGAACACTATAAGCGCCGCGTAGACGATCATATGAATCGGCTGCCCCGGTCCCAAAGCGTTTGCCACATCGCGCAACCACGACGGCCCCGTACCCGGCCCTATGAAGCCAAGGATGAGCGGTGCGAAACCAATCAGGCTCGAAGCAAAGATCGGTGGAATCACGCCAGCCATGTTGAGTTTCAACGGAAGGTGCGAGCTTTGACCGCCATACACCTTGTTGCCGACCTGACGTTTGGCATAGTTGACCAACACCTTGCGCAAAGCTCGCTCAAAGAACACGACTGCCGCCGTCACTACGATCACCAGAGCGATCAGGAACAGCAGTTTAAGGATGCTCAGATTGCCTGATGATTGAAGCTCTAATGTGTTCTTCAAAGCAGCAGGGAGCCCCGCAGCGATGCCCGCGAAGATCAGCAGCGAAATACCGTTGCCCAAGCCACGTTCGGTGATTTGCTCACCCAGCCACATCAGGAACATCGTTCCCGTGACGAGCGTTATCGTCGTGATAATGCGGAAGGTCAGCCCAGGATCGGTTACCAAGCCTGGCTGGCTTTCAAGGGCCGTAGCAATGGCGATCGCCTGAAACAACGCCAGAAACAAGGTGCCGTACCGCGTGTACTGGGTAATCTTGCGACGCCCAGCTTCGCCCTCTTTTTTCAACGCTTCAAGCGTTGGCACCACGACCGACGCGAGCTGCATGATGATGGAAGCGGAGATATAGGGCATGATGCCCAATGCGAGAATCGAGAAGCGCGACAAAGCGCCGCCCGAAAACACGTTCATCAGGCCCAGAATGCCGCCTTGCTGGGACTTGAAAAGCTCTTCAAGCACAGACGCATTAATGCCCGGAACCGGTACGTGCGTACCGATGCGATAGACGATCAACGCGCCCAACAAGAACAAAAGGCGACGTTTGAGGTCGCCATATTTGTCGCCAGGTTTTTTAGCTGGGTTTAACGCCACGCGCTTTTCCTAAATTCGCTTCAGTGAAGAAACGAGTGGATTATTCAAATTTGCCGCCAGCGGCTTCAATGGCCTTGCGAGCACCGGCAGTTGCGCCAACACCACGTATCGTAACTGCGGTAGTGATGTCACCACCGGCAATTACTTTGCACATCTTGGCATCATTTGCGATCAATTTGGCGGTTTTCAACGCCAGCATGTCGACTTCGGTCAAACCAAGTTTGGCCAACATGCCAACGGTGACCTGACCACGGAAGTCCCGCATCAGCGAGGTAAAGCCGCGCTTTGGCAGACGACGCTGCAAAGGCATTTGACCGCCCTCGAAACCAATCTTGCGCGATGCGCCCGAACGTGATTTTTGACCGTTGTGACCGCGACCGGCAGTTTTGCCGAGACCGCTGCCCATGCCGCGCGCGACGCGACGACGGGTTTTCTTTGCGCCTTCTGCAGGCTTGATCGTATTGAGTTGCATGTTTGCTTCTTCTTACAACTTAAGCGACAACGACCACGAGATGGCGAACTGTGTTCACCATGCCGCGTGCCGAAGGCGTGTCAACGAGAGTGCGAATGTTGCCCATGCGCTTGAGGCCCATGCCTTGCACAGTGGCAACCTGATTGGTCTTGGCGCCGATCGGCGACTTGACCAATTTAACTTTGAACGTCTTGGCAGTCATGATCAGGCCTCCGACAACTGTTCAACCGACAGACCACGCTTGGCAGCGATTTCGCCTGGGGTCGACACGCGCTCAAGCGCGTTGAGCGTCGCGCGGACCACGTTGTAGGGGTTGGTTGGGCCGAAACATTTGGCGAGCACGTTAGTCACGCCAACTACCTCGAACACCGCACGCATCGCGCCGCCGGCGATCACGCCAGTACCGTCAGATGCGGGCTGAATCAGAACAGTCGTCGCGCCATGCTTGCCCGTCACCGCGTGATACACGGTACCGGACTTGAGGCTGACCTTGATCATTTGACGACGGGCTTGCTCCATCGCCTTTTGAACACCGACCGGCACCTCTTTCGATTTGCCCTTGCCCATGCCAACGCGACCATCGCCATCACCGACCACGGTCAAAGCGGCAAACGCCATGATGCGACCGCCCTTCACCACTTTGGTGACGCGGTTCACACTAATCATCTTCTCGCGAAGGCCGTCACTCGGCTCATCGTTTTTCTGTACTTGGGGACGTGCCATCCTAGTACTCCTTTAGAACTTAAGACCGCCGGCGCGCGCAGCCTCAGCGAGGGCTTTAACGCGACCGTGGTATTGATAACCAGAACGATCAAATGCGACCACTTCAACGCCAGCGGCTTTCGCCTTCTCTGCGATGCGTGTGCCAACGAGTTCAGCGGCGGCTTTGTTGCCACCGTTCTTCAGATCGGCGCGCACTTCGGCTTCAGCCGTCGATGCGCTTGCGAGCACTTGACTGCCGTCGCCGGAGATGATTTGAGCGTAGATATGCGAATTGCTACGAAAAACCGCAAGGCGTGTTGCCTGTTGCGCAGTCATTCGCAGACGCGTTTGACGTGAGCGACGAATGCGGGCGGCTGCTTTACTTTTATTCATTTAGTGCCCTGCCTTACTTCTTCTTGGTTTCTTTGAGCGCGACGACTTCATCCGAGTAGCGAACGCCTTTGCCTTTGTACGGCTCTGGCGGACGATAAGCGCGGATTTCGGCGGCAACCTGACCCACCTGCTGGCGATCAAAGCCAGAGATGATGATTTCGGTTTGCGTTGGCGTGACCACTTTGACACCAGCCGGCATCTTGTGAGCGAGCGGATGCGAGAAGCCGAGCGACAGGTTCACCGTATCGCCAGCAGCGGCGGCGCGGTAACCCACGCCAACCAGCGTCAGCTTTTTCGAGAAGCCTTCGGAGACGCCCTTGACCATATTGGCCACCAGCGCGCGGCAGGTGCCCGACATTGCACGGCTATGCTGATCGCCATTGGCGGCAACAAACGTGATCTGGTTGTCTTTGCGTTCCATCTTGACCGAGCCGCCGAAATCATGAAACAAAGAACCGAGTGGCCCTTTGACGTCAATTCGACCACCAACCAGTGCGACTTCAACTTTCGCTGGAATATCTACGGGGTATTTAGCAACACGTGACATTTTGCATCCCCCTTAAGCGACCGTGCAGAGCACTTCGCCGCCCATGCCCAGGCTGCGTGCTTTGCGGTCAGTCATCACGCCCTTGGGCGTTGAGACGATGGCGACGCCTAGGCCGTTCATCACGTTTGGCAAATCATCTTTGCCGCGATAGATACGAAGACCCGGCTTGCTTATGCGGTGGATCGCCTCGATAACAGGGCGACCGGCGTAATACTTCAGGCCGATTTCGAGTTCGGCAATCTTGGCTGCATCACCTGCAACTTTGAAATCTTCGATATAGCCTTCGTCTTTAAGAACGCGAGCGATCGCGGCTTTGACTTTGGAAGCCGGCATTTTGACCGACAGTTTTTCCATGGCTTGCGCGTTTCTGATACGAGTCAACATATCAGCGATAGGATCGGACATACTCATAACCGAACCTCCTTACCAACTAGCTTTGGTGAGACCTGGGATCTCACCTCTGAATGCAAGCTCACGCACTTTGTGGCGCGCAAGACCGAATTTGCTGAACACGCCACGTGGACGGCCCGTGAGCTGGCAGCGATTGCGCAGGCGGGTCGGGTTAGCGTTGCGAGGGAAGGCCTGCAATTTGGCGCGTGCATCGGCATGCGCTTCTTCACCGGCTTTGCTGTCAGCAATGATTGCCTGTAGTGCGGCACGCTTTTTGGCGTACTTGGCGACGAGGCCTTCGCGTTTCTTTTCGCGATTGATAGTGGCTAGTTTTGCCATTTTGTTCTCGCTTGACTTTAAGCCGTTTGCGGGGCGCGGAATGGGAAACGGAACGCAGCCAAAAGGGCTTTCGCTTCGTCGTCGGTTTTGGCGGTGGTTGCGAACGTGATGTTCATGCCACGCAGTACGTCAATCTTGTCGTACTCGATCTCGGGGAAAATAATCTGCTCTTTCACACCGAGGTTGAAATTGCCACGACCATCGAAACCACGCGGCGAGATGCCACGGAAGTCACGAACGCGGGGAAGCGCAACGTTCACGAAACGGTCGAGGAACTCGAACATTTGTTTGTTGCGAAGCGTCACCATCGTACCGACGGGATAGCCTTCACGAATCTTGTAGTTCGCAATTGCTTTTTTCGCCTTGGTCACTACTGGCTTTTGACCGACGATAGCGGTCAAATCTTTAGTCGCGTGCTCGAGGACTTTCTTGTCGCCAACCGCTTCGCCAACACCCATGTTGACCACAATCTTGGTCAAACGCGGCACTTGCATCACGGACTTGTAGCCGAACTGTTTGACCAGTGCGGGTACGATTTCTTTGCGGTATTGCTCTTGTAAACGGGCCATATTGTTCTCCCCGCCTAGACCGGCTGGCCGGTCGATTTGAAGACACGTTGCTTGCGACCGTCATCAAGCGACTTGATGGTGACGGCGTCAGCCTTTTGCGTGCCTGCGTTATAGATTGCGACGTTTGACGATGAAATCGCCAGTTCTTTCGTCATGAGGCCGCCCACTTCGTTCTTCATGGGGTTTGGCTTCACAGCGCGCTTGACCTGGTTAATACCAGCGACGAGCATCGAACTGTCGAATACGCGCACGACTTCGCCGCGCTTGCCCTTGTCGCGACCGGTTGTTACAACAACCGTGTCGCCTTTGCGGATTTTTTGCATTTTGTCTCGCCCCGGCTTAAAGAACTTCGGGCGCCAGCGACACGATCTTCATGAACTTTTCAGTGCGCAATTCGCGCGTCACTGGTCCAAAGATGCGGGTACCAATAGGCTCGAGCTTTGCGTTGAGAATGACGACGGCATTGTTGTCAAATTTGACTAACGAACCATCACTACGACGAATGCCTTTAGCAGTGCGAACAACCACCGCGTTATAAACCTCGCCTTTTTTGACGCGACCGCGTGGCTGCGCATCCTTGATGCTGACTTTAATCACATCACCAATGCTGGCATAGCGTCGCTTCGATCCGCCCAGCACCTTGAAACACATGACGCGACGAGCGCCTGTGTTATCGGCGACGTCGAGCATCGACTGCATTTGAATCATATTTTCTTTCTCTCCAACTTACCTCGAAGCCTGATTTCAAAAGGCTCCGAGCAGTCTTGGGGCCCCGCCAATGACTCGATCACGTTGATCAAACCAGAAACGATTGGGCACTGTTTATAGGCGCTGCGGGGCGACTGAATCACTCAGATGCCTGACTTTTGCAGCGCTTAGCCAACTATTATGGCATGGTGCGGGTGGTTAGTCAAATACTATGCTGTCTTGATCTTCGTGGGCTGCTGCCTCCGCTCGCGCGGGTGAACCAGCGTTGGTTTTCGCAACCGGATTAGCTCAATGCCATCCAGCGTGTCGGGCTCCTGTGACCATCCTCACAGGATCAAGACGTTCTCATGCGTTGTTATTTACGACGCGTTCGATTTGCTGCTTTTTGCACCGCGCAGCGGAACGACCGTCGCACCAACTATCATCAACGCCATCATGGCTAATGCGAACAGATGC